>Ga0193953_1000977_pt1 | contig 14098 bp, 13 predicted proteins | sample BB_4_MG_FD_140325 | JGI IMG/M metagenome (GOLD analysis project Ga0193953, IMG submission 140325) | Microbial mat bacterial communities from the Broadkill River, Lewes, Delaware, United States - BB_4_MG | ecosystem: Environmental > Aquatic > Freshwater > River > Microbial mats | place: USA... | reverse complement strand
CCGGGGCGCTGGGCCATCTTGATATCAGCGTAGCGCTTCAGGGTGATCTCGCGAGGATCGATGACGATGAGCTTTTTGCCACCGAATTTAGCCGCCCGTTTGATGGCTGCAGAGATAACAGGGTGGGTCTCCGTGGTGTTGGAGCCCGTGACAAGAATGACATCCGCCTTCTCGATATCCGAGATGGGGTTTGTCATGGCACCACTTCCGAATGCGGCGGCCAGACCGGCCACCGTGGAGCTGTGTCACAATCGTGCGCAGTGATCGACGTTGTTCGTCTTCAGTACCGTGCGCGTAAATTTCTGGGCGATGTAGTTCTCTTCGTTGGTGATCCGTGCGGAGGTGAGAACCCCGGTGGCATCCGCATCGGCGTCTGCGATCTCTTTGAGGCGTCTGGCCGTAAGGTCAAGGGCCTCATCCCAGGACGCTTCCCGGAACTCTCCGTTCTCTTTGATGAGGGGGCTCGAGAGGCGGTGGTCCGAGGCGATAAAGTCGAATCCGTATCGTCCCTTGACGCAGAGTTGTCCGAAGTTGGGGGCGGTCTCTTCACAGCCTGTGACGTGCCACACCTGGTTGTTCTTTACATGGAGATTCATCTGGCAGCCCACGCCGCAGTAAGAGCAGGTGGTCTTGACGGCTTGAGTTTCGGAGAGGCGGGGGATCTTTCGGGCATTCTTGGGTACCAGGGCCGCCACGGGGCAGACCTGAACACACTCGCCGCAGAAGACGCAATCGGAATCCTTCAGGGCCCGGTCGCCTGAGGTGATGATCTTGGTGTCGGCACCGCGGTAACCAAAGTCAATGGCTTCGTTGACCTGGACTTCGTTGCAGGCCTGCACGCAGCGCCCGCAGACGATGCATTTGGAAAAGTCCCTTAAGATAAAGGGGTTCACTGCTTCCATGGGATACTTGGTGCCTGTATCCGCAAAAGTGGTGCCCTTGACCTTGTAGCGGAAGGCAAGCTCCTGAAGACGGCAGTCCCCCGAGGAGGGACAGACCAGGCAGTCGTCGTGTCGGCCCGATGTCAGCATGAGCTCAATGGTCATGCGCCGGGAGTGAATAACCTCTTCGGTTTCGGTTCGAACGACCATGCCCGCTGCGGCCGGAACGGTGCAGGAGGCCATGAGTGTTCGGGCTCCCTCCACCTCCACCATACAGATCCGGCAGGCGCCGGTGGGAGTGCTGCCCTTGAGGTGGCAGAGGGTGGGGATATCAATGTGGTTGCGCCTGGCAACCTCCAGGATGGTCTCTCCCTCGGTAAAGCGAAGGTCCCTTCCGTCGATGACGATGATCTTCTCTTTTTCCATCTCCAGTCTCACCTTTATGTTTGGTTAAGGCTTGCCTCCGGCGGCGAGGTGTGCCACCTCGAAAGCGGGTTGCAAATGCTCTCCGTCCCTCGCTCCTCGGGTCCGCTCACATTTGCTTTGGGCTTCGCCAGATTCAAGCGTTGTTTGCATTTCAGGTGTTGTCTTAAGAGCCGAAAGGCTGTGGGTCCAGTTGATGTCAGTGCACATGTCAGAGTGTTAATAAAACGGCCTCCGGCGGCAAGGTGTGCCACCTTGAAAGCGGGTTGCAAATATTCCCTCTCCCTCGTTCCTCGGGCCATCTCATATTTGCGTTGGGCTTCGGCCGATTCAAGCTTTATGAAAACCGCCCGATCCAACTGTCCATTCACGAGTCGCAGGGATTCGGGAGCAAGGCACATCAAGGTGACGTCGTAGCTGTTTACTTCGAGCCTTGATTAACGAAGCTCCCGGATGTCTGCGGCTCGCCCGCAGGGTGAATAAGAGCAACCATGGTTTTGTTTTTTTACCCATGGTTTGATTGCTCTTATTCATGAATGATCTTAGTCGATGGCATCGAAGGGGCACTTGTCATAGCAGCTCATGCACTGAATGCACTTGTCCGTATCGATGGAGGCCGTCTCTTTCTTCTTCCAGAGGATGGCATCGGCCGGGCACGCCTTGAAGCAGAGGCCGCACTTTTTGCATTTGTCCTGGTCCACGGTGAACTTCAGCAGGGCCTGGCAGGTTTTGGCCGGGCAGGTCTTGTCGAAGATGTGGGCTTTGTACTCGTCCATGAAAAAACGCATGGTGGAGAGAACCGGGTTGGCCGCGGTCTGTCCGAGGCCGCAGAGGGCTGAGTTGCTGGCCACCTCACAAAGCTCTTCCAGGGACTTCAGGTCGCGTTCTTCGCCTTTGCCGTCACAGATTCTCTCGAGGATCTCGAGGATGCGACGGGTGCCCTCCCGGCAGGGGGTGCACTTGCCGCAGGACTCTTCCTGGATGAAGTCCATGAAGAAGCGGGCCATGTCCACCATGCAGGTGCGATCGTCCATGACGATGGCGCCGCCGGACCCCATGATGGCACCGACCTTGGCGATCTCTTCGTAGTCGATGGCGGTGTCCAGGTGCTGCTCGGGCACACAGCCGCCGGAGGGGCCGCCCAGCTGAACCGCTTTGAACTTGCGTTTGTTGGGAATGCCACCGCCGATGTCATAGATCAGCTTGCTGATGGGAAGGCCCATGGGCACTTCCACCAGCCCGATGTTGTTGATGTCACCGGAGAGGGCAAAGACCTTGGTTCCCTTGCTCTTTTCTGTTCCCACGGAGGCGTACCACTCGCCACCGTTTAAGATGATCTGGGGAACGTTGGCAAAGGACTCCACGTTGTTCAAGATGGTGGGTTTGTCCCAGAGGCCTTTCTGGGCAGGGAAGGGAGGACGGGGACGCGGCATGCCGCGCTTGCCCTCGATGGATCGCATGAGGGCGGTCTCTTCACCGCAGACAAAGGCACCGGCGCCCTGGTAGATTTCAACGTCAAAGCTGAATCCCGATCCCAGGATGTCCTCACCCAGAAGGCCGTACTCTTTGGCCTGGGCAATGGCGATCTCTAGGCGGCGGATGGCCAGCTGGTATTCGGTGCGGCAGTAGATGTAGCCCTTGGTCGCGTTGATGGCCTTGGCCGCGATGGTCATCCCCTCCAGGACCACGTGGGGGTCGGATTCAAGGATACTGCGGTCCATGAAGGCCCCGGGGTCGCCTTCGTCAGCGTTGCAGAGGACGTATTTCTCATCCCCTTCGCTGGCGTGGGCGAATTTCCACTTCATGCCCGTGGGAAACCCTGCGCCGCCGCGGCCCCTTAAGCCTGAGGCGAGCATCTCATCGATGATACCCTCGGAGGTCATTTCATTGAGGGCTTTGGCCGATCCGAAGTAGCCGTCACGGGCGATGTAGTCGTCGATCACCTCGGGGTCGATGGCCCCTTTGTTTCTCATGGCCCGGTAGACCTGGTTGGAGAAGAAGGGGATGTCATCGATGTGGGGGATCTTCTCTTTGCTCTTGTGCTCTTTGAAAAAGAGGCGGGGAACGGGGCGACCTTTGAGAAAGTGTTCTTCCACGAGCTCGGGGACATCTTCCACGGAGAGTTTCTGGTAGAAGGTGCCTTCGGGTTGGACCAGCATGACGGGTCCCACGGCACAGAAACCGTTGCAGCCGGTTTCAATTACTTTTATTTCATCTGCGAGCCCGCGATTGACGAGCTCTGCGTTGAGCGCTTCCTGGAACGGCTTGCTGCCGGTGGCGTGGCATCCGGTGCCGCCGCACAGCATCAGCTGCATTCTTGTTTTACTCATCTTCTATCTCCTGGTTTGGAATCGCTTGTAAGGCGTTGAAGGCGTTATACGTATTCGGCGCGGGAGCTGAACCGGGCCGGTACCCAACCTGCGTTACGAGTAGTCATCCAAGATCCCTGTGACATCTTTGGGATCGACGTTTCCGTGGATATCTTCGTTGACGACCATAACGGGGGCGAGGCCGCATGCACCTAAGCAGCGGACACCCTCAAGGGTGAAGCGACGATCTTCCATGGTTTCGCCTTCGGCAATGCCGAATTTGTTGCCGATGTGGTTCATCACCTCTTTGATGCCCTTGACGTAGCAGGCCGTTCCGGTACACGCCTTGATGATGTTGCGCCCCTTGGGTTCCAGGGAGAAGAGGGAGTAAAATGTGGCCACACCGAATACCTGGCTTGAAGCCAGGTTCATTCCCTGGGCAATGTAATCGAGAAGTAGGGGAGGGAGGTAGCCGACGGTGTCCTGGCAGAGGCGCAGGACGGTGATGAGCGAACCGGGAACAGAGTTGTTCTCATCGATGATGGTATCGATGCTGGTCCACATCTCAGCGGTGATATCCGGATGCTCGGGATGGTGATCCATAGCCATGGGCAAGTCTCCAAGCCGAAGAACCGTGCTCTTCGTGTGTGATTAAGGTTATTGATTTGCTACTGAGATTTATGTCGTGAACGCCGTTTCGGGAGTTCAAGATAGTTACACTTAATGTATCAACAAGATGAATAATTGCTTGCAGGGGAGAATGCAAGGAAAAATTGGAATTGGCAGTAGAAAATGAATACCGTTCAGGTAATTACTTTCCATTGACAGTGATAGGACAATGAAATATAGGATGAATGATTACTCTGGGGGCTTTGTTACTGCTTAACTGTCCTTTTTCCCGCTCAATTTGAATGACTGATTTCCATTAGGTCCGCTTCATCACCCTGCGCTGACTTCGTTCTCTAAAAGCCCTTGAGGTGAAACGGCGTTTAATGTGGCCATCCTGGTTTATGGTTTAGACTGTTACGACAGATCAATCGGGGTCTAAAGATGAAACTTGCTGATATCGTCAGGGTTCTGGATGCGAAGCTTCTCGTGGGAGACGAGCATCTGGACAGGGAATTTGAGATCTGCAGAGGCAGTGACCTCATGAGCGACATCCTGGCCTATTTTGCAGATGGCGGGGTCTTTATGACGGGCCTTGCCACCCTGCAGGCGATGCGCACCGCCGTGGTGTCCGGGGTCGGGGGGATTGTGTTTGTGCGGGGCAAGCAGCCGCCGGAAGAGGTGCTGGAGCTGGCACGGAAAGAGGACATTCCCGTGATGATGACCCGGCTCTCCATGTTTGTCGCCTGTGGCAGGCTCTATTCAAGCGGTATGGCTGGGCATGATGGCGAACGGTAGCCTGATCAGTCTTTGAAATATTGTAACTATTCAGCGTGTGCCTCCGGGGGGGCTGCCGGTGGGCTAAACTTTTGCCAGATCTGTAAACGTGGGTCTAACAAACAGGTCTTAAAAACAGTGCTTGAACGAATTTCGTTTTAATCACAGATGTGTTTTGACCCGAGGAACGAGGGACAAAGCGCATTCGCTACCTGCTTTCAAGGTGGTACACCTTGCCGCCGGAGGCTGTTTTTTGGAAGCTGAATAATTACGAAATATTGAAGTATCCGGGCCGATCCTTAAAGCATGGGTTTATGCGTTGACATTAGGGAGAGGGGGTACGGTGATCTGGGCCAGACGCAGGCCCCGGTTTTCCTTGAAAGTTATGAGAGTGTAAGGAGTTGTCTCATTATTTGAAGCGCGTTTTGGAGTGATGTGATCATGAATTTACTCAGACGGACCTATCCGGTGAGGGAAGGCGATTTTATCCATGCTGGAGAAGCGTCCATTCATGTAAAGAACACCTTGAAGTCGCTCAATTATAATCAGGACATCGTGCGGAGGGTCGCCATCTGCGGGTATGAAGCAGAGATGAATATGGTGATGCACGGAGGCGATGGGGTCCTGAAGGTCATGATTTCCCCTGATATGATTCGCCTGAAGGTGGAAGACTCCGGGCCGGGGATCGAAGACACCGAACTTGCCATGCAGGAGGGGTACTCCACGGCCCGCGATGAATTTCGCGAGATGGGCTTCGGTGCCGGCATGGGCCTGCCCAACATGAAGCGGAACTCCGATGAACTTTTTGTGGACTCTGCGCCGGGGCGGGGCACGGCAGTGACCATGTGGTTTACCGTGGCCGGGGGGTGTCCATGAGCTGTGGGCATCATGGTCCCGGCTGTTACGTCAGCTTTGATGCCGAGATCTGCGACGGCTGCACCCGGTGCGTGAGGTCATGCCCCACCAAGGCCATTCGCGTTCGGGACGGCAAGGTCGTTCACAAGCAGGAAGCCTGCATCGGCTGCGGCAACTGCCTGCGCATCTGCCCCAGGGGCGCTGTGCGAGCCTCCTCCACCGATCTCTCCCATCTCGACAAGAGCCGCATCTCCGTGGCGCTGGTCACCCCCATCCTCTACGCCCAGTTTCCCGGCGTGCTTCCCAAGGATATATTGAAAGGCCTCAAACGCTTGGGGTTCAACCACACCGTGGATATGTCCTACTTCTTTGAGATGTTCCAGTTTGCCACCGAAGAGTTTGTGCGCCGGAACCGGGAGACCCAAAAGGTGCCCTGGCCCCTCTTGTCCCCGGTGTGCCCGGTGGTGATGCGGCTTGTTCAGACCCGCTTTCCCGGGTTGATTCCCCATATTCACCCTATCAAGCGGCCTGTGGCCATTATGGCAAAGCAGGTGATTCGCACGCTCAGCAAGCACTATGGAGTGAACGAGAGTTTCATCAACATGTGTTACATCAACCCATGCCCCACAAAAAAGGGCGATATTCCGGGAACGACAGACGAGAGCTTTACCAATGGCGGCCCATACGCTATGGGTATCCGGGATATCTATACCCGGCTGGCGCGGGAGGTGGAACATGTGCGAAACATCGAGGCGATTCCCATGACCTCGGCCAGCTACGAGTTTGAGCAATGTACCTCGGGAGACGGCCTTCTCTGGGGCATGAGCGGCGGGGAGACCGTTGTCTCCGACATTGAAAAGTCTCTATCCGTTTCAGGCCTTGACGAAACGGTGAGCATGTTGGAAAAAATCGAGATGGGGCTCTTCCGGGACATCGAGTACATCGAGTTTCGCGCCTGCACCGAAGGGTGCATCGGCGGAGCGCTCACCGCCATCGACAAATACCTCGCGAAAAGCGCGTCCCAGGGGATGATCAAGCTTTTGGGCACGGGCAAGCGCCTCAACCGGGATCGCATCAACAGGCTCTATGAGAAGGATTGGTTCTTCTCCAAGCGGTCGGAGCAGGGATTCCTTGAAAACGAGGGGTTTACTGCCACGCCACTCACCATAGAGGAGATGCGGAAAATCGACGGGCTGGTCCAGCTCATCAACGGTCGGGATTGCGCCGCCTGCGGTGCGCCGGATTGCCGCACCTTTGCCGAGGACGTGGTGCGCGGAGAGACCCCCGCCGATGCCTGCCTGATGCTTCGGGCCAAGGGGCTGACGGGGGAGCAGGTGATGAAACATATCAACAGCAAGGAGTGCGGGCATGCGTGTCAGAGATTTGGTTGAACGATACGGCCTGGAAGTGGAAGCGGGTGAAGCGGGGCTGGACCGTGAGGTACGGTTCGGGCACTGCGGAGACCTTTTAAGTGAAGTGATTGCCAATGCAGGGCAGGGCGCTGTCTGGATCACCGTGCAGGGGCATCAGAATATTGTGGCCGTGGCCGTTCTTCGGGACCTGGCAGCCGTGGTGATCGCCTCGGGCAACCGGCCCGACAAAGAGACCTGTGACAAAGCCGACGCAGAAGGAATCCCCCTTCTGACCTGCAAGGGCAACGCCTATGAACTGGCCGGCAAGCTTTACACCGAAGGGCTTGCCTGATCATGAAACGCCTCTGCGTCGATTTGCATATTCACACCTGCCTTTCGCCCTGTGGAGATCTCTCCATGGATCCGAAACGCGTGGTGGAGAGAGCGCTTGCCTGTGGGCTGGACCTGATCGCCATCTGCGATCACAACAGCACGGGCAATTGCGGCGCAGTGATGGAGGCCGCCAGGGGGGGCTCCCTTTCAGTTCTTCCCGGTTGCGAGATCTGCACGGCGGAGGAGATTCATCTTTTGGCGTTGTTTGAAACCCTTGAGGTGGCCCTCAGCTTTCAGGGGTACCTGGATGCGCATCTTACGGGGTCAAATACCCCTGAGGTGTTTGGCTATCAGATCGAGGCCGATGCCGATGGTAATTTTACGGGGGAGTGCACCGATTTTCTCCTCGGTGCCCTGGATCAGGGGGCAAACGAGGTGGCAACGGCAGTAAAAGACGCAGGCGGTTTGGTGGTCTGCGCCCATATCGATCGAAAGAGTTTTTCGGTGATTTCCCAGCTGGGGTTCATGCCGCCGGACCTGGTGCCCGATGCCGTGGAGATGACTTTGCCGGGACTCAAAGGCGATTTTCCCCTGGCCCATGCCGCGGGGTTTCCCGTCATCACCGCATCCGACGCCCATTTCCCCCACGATGTGGGGCGATGGACCACCCTTTGTGAGATGGAAGAACCCACCTTTGCCGAGCTTGCCATGGCTCTTCATGGCCTTGGCGGACGGTCGGTGGTTGGGTACGACGAGAGGATTCAAGTGGACTCGCTGTGGGGGGAGATGTGAAGGAAATCTCCCTGCATATTCTGGATGTGGCGGAAAATGGTATTACTGCCGGGGCAGACCTGATCACCCTTCTGGTGGACGAGGCGGTGAACCGCAATGTACTCTCCATTACCATCTCCGACAACGGAAGCGGGCTCTCCCGAGAGCAGCAGGCAAAGGTGGTGGATCCGTTTTATACCACGCGCACAACCCGCCGCGTGGGCATGGGACTCTCCCTGCTGCAGGCGGCCGCTGAACGCTGTGACGGCCGTTTTTCGTTTACATCGGAAGAGGGCCAAGGCTCGTGTGTGTTTTGCTCTTTTCTCTACAACCATATCGACCGGGCACCCCTGGGGGATATGGCCTCGACCCTTTCGGTGCTTATGGCGGGGTATCCTGAGGTGGACTTTCTCTACTGCCATCTGTACAACGGGCGTGAGTTTCAGTTCGACACCCGGGAGATTCGGCAGCAACTCGAAGGCATCGCCCTGAACGAGCCAGCCGTGCTCAGCCACTTGAAGGCTGGCATTGAAGAGGGGCTGGAAGAGATCAAAGGCAGTGAATAGTGAATAGTGAGTGGTGAATAGTGAATAGTGAGTAGTGAATGGTGAATGGCCATTGCGCGAAGGCGAAACGTGGGTTGGCATGAAGGCCCAGGTAGTTTGTAACTATTCAGCTCCTAAAAAGCAGCCTCCGGCGGCAAGGGTGGCGAAGCCACATGAGGCAAAATACCTTGAAAGTAGGTAGCGGATGCGCTTTGCCCCTTGTTCCTCGGGGCAAATCACATCCGCCTTTGAACCGAGAGTTTTCAGGGCTCATTTATAAAGACCTGTTTATCAAACTTTTCAAAAGTTTGGCCCCCGGCAGGGCCGCCGGAGGCACAAGCTGAATAGTTACCATTTTATTATATAGACTCAATCGCCGGGCAGACGCCGGCTCAGTATGCCCTGACTGTTCAGGGCCAACAGACATCAGATGGGAAGGAGGAGTTGACATGGCAAAGCTCTCTGTTGAAGACCTCAAGGCACTGAAAGAGAAGGTGTCCAAAGCGAACTCACTGCGTGACGGCATGGCCAATGTGCTTGTAACTGTTCATATGGGCACCTGCGGCATTGCTTCCGGTGCCCGGGCTGTGATGGATGCCCTGATGGAAGAGATGGAGGGGGCCGAGCGTCACGATATCCGCGTGATGGCTGCCGGCTGTCTTGGCATGTGCAGTAGCGAGCCCAACGTCACCGTGGAGATCGAAGGGGAAGCCCCCGTGGCCTATCAGCTGATGGATGCCAACAAGATGCGTCAGGTGTTCAAGCGACACGTGCTCTTAGGGGAAGTTCAGTCTGACTTTGCCATGGCGACCATGTAGCAGGATCCGGTCTGAGGACACCACAGCATCAGATGGCTGACTCGGGATCCCCCGATGGACACCGTTATTCAGGCGGCAGGACCGGTTCGGTCCATGCCGCCTTTTTTTTTGCGGCAAGGGTGGCGAAGCCACATTAGGCAAAAAAACTTGAAAGCGGGTTCGCGAATGCTCTCTTGCCTTCGTTCCCCAGGTTCATCTCATTCGTTGACGGGCTATGTCCGTGGGGTTTCAACGGTGAATTATTATGCCGTCTTCCCCGGCTGTCAGACATGTGGGATTATATGGGCAGCCGGTGTCTTTTTGAGAGGACAGGGCCTCACTGACAGGAGCGTTGACGGAACGATGCGTCGATGTATGTAAAAAAATGCACCGACATTCATTTTTCGTGGTGGTTTCCGGCCTTGATGTGAGATGATGAGAAAAGTAGTTGATTTCATGATGATTGATCCGAAAATGTCTGGGGGGCGGCTTTAGCCCGGATATTTCACGAGTTGAGTGCATCCATATTCAAGGCATCAGAGCTGCAGATGTAGTGGTTTACCTCAATGCCCTGATAACGCAGAAGATGGGTGCACTCGGCTCGCCCGAAGGGTGAGAAAAGCGAACCGGAAACCGTGAATTACATTTTGTGTTTTTGACAGACCTTAATTTTTCACAGTAACTATCAGCAATAACATATTGTTGCTTTGATCTGATTGTTTTCTCATGAAATATCCGGGTTAGCGGTGCTGCATGGTGGAATGTCTCGCCGGTTCAGAAGAAGGGTTTCAGGCGAGTAGACAGGAGTGGTGGGAACCATGAATATCATCGAAAAATCACTGGCGATTGCCTTGTCCGCTTACAGCGGTCAGCAGGACAAAGCCGGACGGACGTACATACTTCACCCTTTGCGGGTGATGGCAAAGATGGAGAATGAGGACGAAATGGCGGTGGCTCTTCTTCATGATGTGGTTGAAGACTCCGGGTACACGGCAAAGGACTTGATGGATGCAGGAATTCCCTCCCATGTTGTCGGGGCCGTGGAGTGCCTTACCCGGGTGGACGGTGAGTCATACGAGGATTTTATTGAACGTGTCCAGTCCAATCCTCTTGCCTCTGCCGTCAAGATTGCCGACCTTGAAGACAACATGGATATTATGAGACTCGACATGTTGAGTGAAAAGGAGCTTCGGCGCGTAGGTCAATTCCACAGGGCGTGGAAGAAACTCTCCAAGGCATGATTTAAGGCGGGCGTGCTCCTCCCCTCACGCTCGTTTTTTGAAAGGCCGCCTTGCCCGATACTCCCGCACACACGCGCCCTGTTGCTCAGGGCTTCCCTTTTCCCGACCTTTCCACAACAGCAACCGCACGACATTCATCGTCAGTTTTGATCCATTCTCCCATGTCCAGTCACTTTCTCCTGCTTTCATTGTGTTGTCCTGGCGTTTTGTCCGTGGTTATTTGGGATGGGGGCTGGTAAACTTGGCGCAGATTCTCAAACAAAACGTGTTTATCAAACGCTGTGAAAGGCTCACCAAGCCCGCACCAGATTTGTGATAGTCTCTTTTACTATTGCATGAGCCTTTACCTTGGATAGCCCAATGCAGGACGTGTCTATGAACAAACAACCCAAGTCGGATATCATCAGCCCTTTGCTTCGGGAGCGGGCGTATGTGCTGCCGAAGCCGGCCCGGCTCGCCTTGGTTTATATTCTGTTTGCCATTCTCTGGATTTCATCGAGTGATCTTTTTCTCGGGTGGCTCCTGCCGGATTTTGAGTCCTTTCTCATGGCGCAGATGATAAAGGGGGCGGCGTTTGTGGTGGTGACGGGGATACTTGTTTTTTTTCTGATCCGAAAGGCGGAGCGCAGTGCACTGGAATTGGAACACAGTTTTCGACTTTTCGCCGACCACACCGGAAACTGGGAATACTGGATTGACGAAGACGGGCAGGTGGTTTACGTCACCTCGGCCTGTGAACGGATCACGGGGTATCCCCCTGAAGAGTTTTACCAGCAGATCGGGCTGATGCAGGAGATAATTCACCCTGAGGATCTTCCCGCCATGGCGGATTTGCACAAGGTTGGGGCTTGTGACTCCAGGCAGTGTGAATACCGGATCATCCGTCGTGACGGAACGATTCGGTGGATTCTCCACGACTGTCACCCTGTGAGTGATGCCTGGGGCAGGCCTGCCGGGTTTCGTGGGACCAACAGGGACATCACCGTACGAAAGCAGGCCGAAGAGGCTTTGAAGCGATCGGAGAAACGGTTTCGAACCCTTTTTGAAGAGGCTGCCGAGGGGATTCTTGTGGCGGATGCCGAGTCCATGGCATTGAAATACGCAAACCCCAGAGCGTGTCTTATGCTGGGCTGTACTGAAGAGGAGATCAGGCAGATGCGTGTAGATGATCTGCATCCGGAGGAGAACCGTTCCCTCTTTTCCGAAGCCCTGGAGAGCCATCTTCGAGGTGAGCTCTTCCTTTCATCCGCCGTGCCCCTTGCCACCAAGGATGGGGTCCTCCGGTATGCCGATGTCACCACAGCCTCCATGGAGTTTGACGGCGTCCGTTGCCTGGTGGGTTTTTTTACCGATGTGACCGAAAGGCTGAGACTGGAAAGGGAGCACGCCAAAGCCGAGGCACACCTTCGGCAGGCTCAGAAAATGGAGGCCGTGGGGACCCTTGCAAGCGGCGTGGCACATGAGATCAACAACCCCATCATGGGGATTACAGGCTACGCGGACCTCATGGAGGTAACCATTCCGGGCAATCACGACGTGAGCAGGCTTTCCGGTGAGATAAAGCGGGAGGCAAACCGTATCCATCGCATCGTCACCAACCTGCTTCGTTTTGCCCGCAGTGAAAAAGCCGAGGAGCCCAGACCGACACGCCTTAACGATATCGTGGATGCCACGCTGTCTCTTGTTCAGATGGTCATGCGTCATGACCAGATCACCCTTGAGGTGGATATCCCCGGTGATCTGCAGCCGGTGCTTTGCTTAAGCCCTCAGATTCAGCAGGTCGTCATGAATCTCCTGACCAACGCACGGGATGCCCTCAACATCAAATACCCGGATTACGATGAAAACAAGGTGGTGAGGATTACAGCACGGCCCCACATCCGCGCCTGCAAACAGTGGATTCGCCTGACCGTGGAAGACCATGGACCCGGTATACCGAAAGAGATTAAGCAGCGCATGTTCGATCCGTTTTACACCACCAAACCGGCGGATAAGGGGACCGGGCTCGGGCTCTCCATTACCTATGGCATCGTGAAAGAGCATGGCGGGGCCCTGGATGTGGAGACCGAGTGCGGCGAGTGGACCCGGGTGCATGTGGATTTGCCGATGGGAAGTGGGTAAGGGGCTCAAAGCGAAGGGTAAAAAGGTGGCAGGGGAGTGGGCAGGGTTCCCTTTGTTTTACCAAACCTTAAAAATGCCTCCGGCGGCCCTGCCGGGGGCCAAACTTTTGAAAAGTTTGATAAACAGGTCTTAAAGTATAGTCGCCTGCTCCAATGGTGTCACAAGCCAAATGCTTCTGGTTTAACGCGGCATCCGGTAGTATTTTGCGTTGCTTGTTTTCAACAAGCGATCCGCTGGGTGCCAAACGTCTGAACCGTCGGAAAAACAGGCCTTGATAGATAATTCCGGATTTCCATCCGACAAAAGGCGGATGTGCTTTGACCCGAAGAACGAGGGGCAAATCACATTCGCAACCTGCTTTCAAGGTGGCACACCTTGCCGCCGGAGGCATACTGAAAGGGGTATGAGCAAAGCGAATTCATTGAACCAAGAACTAAGAACCAAGCACGAGGAACGTTTTATTCCGTCAGTCGCCATCACAGGCAGCTGTCGGCGCAACAATCCATTCGGACGTCGATCTGACGGCTACCTCTTTCCGGTCATTGATAATCACTCCCTCAATGGTCGTAAGTCCCCCGTCCTCATTTTCCCCGACCCTCAGGATTCTCCCTTCGGCCTTCAACGTGCCGGTATTCTCCAAGGGCTTCATGAACGCGAAGTTCATGTGCTGCGAGCGTGGGGTTCCCCTTAAAAAAGCTCGGGCCGTCCGGCTCATCAGCTCCTCTAACATGGCGATGATCACGCCACTGTGAACCAGCTTGCCGTAGCAGCACAGATGCTTTGAGATTTTTGCTGCCCCGATGACAGAAGAGGCCCTTGTGCAGAAGAGCAGCTGAAATCCCGACGGATTTTTAGCCTTGCCACCGGCATCTTGCCTGCCGCTGAGCACCTTTAAGCCATGGTCTCTGTCCAGTGGTTGCATGGGGGAACTCCTTTGGTGGAAGAGTAAAAATGCGACGAAGCCCGAGCCGAAGGCGACTGCGCGTTGCTCCGAGGAACTGAAGTAAAGCGCAGTCGCGACCCGCTTTCGAGGTGGCTCACCTCGCCGCCGGAGGCAGCCAGCTTAAAGATGCCTCCGGCGGCCCTG
>Ga0193953_1000976_pt1 | contig 14119 bp, 14 predicted proteins | sample BB_4_MG_FD_140325 | JGI IMG/M metagenome (GOLD analysis project Ga0193953, IMG submission 140325) | Microbial mat bacterial communities from the Broadkill River, Lewes, Delaware, United States - BB_4_MG | ecosystem: Environmental > Aquatic > Freshwater > River > Microbial mats | place: USA... | reverse complement strand
GCCATCGAAATGCTTCTCCCCGACTAATTCAAGAAAATGATCGCGGTGGTTGGGTGTTTCATTATAGAGTTTGATTTTCATCGTTCCCATGTTGGTCACGATGTTCACATAAAATACCGGCTCCTGTGCCAATACATGCCAACTGATAATCGTTAAAACCAAAAACACACCAATCTTGCGCATAATCCTTAAATTAAAAAAAACGTAAATCACCTCCGGAAGCCTTATTCCAGAGGTGACTTTATCTTCAAATTACTGCCGTATTAATTAACCGTCACTTTTAATATTCTTACATCTTCCAATGGACGATCGTTCTGATCACATTTAACAGCTGCTATTTCATCAACTATTTCAAGGCCTTCAACCACCTCGCCAAAAACGGTGTAATTGGTATCCAGATGAGGTACTCCCCCAACGGTACGATAGACTTCTTTAACCTCCTCCGGAATTTCGAAATCCGGTAAGTTAGCGGCTTCGGCATCCACCTTTTCCATAATTTCTGTTTGAAGGGCCATCATTGCTTCCTGATTACCCGACTGTTGCAGTGCAGCCAAGGTATCGCGATAATTCTCCAGTAACTTATAAAAAATACCTTGTTTACCCATGTCTTTCACCCGAGCTTCCACTTTAGCCAGATCTTCATCACTGAAAGGTTTTCCCTGCACAATATAAAATTGCGAACCTGACGAGCGACGTTCCGGATTAACATTATCACCGATACGGGCTGCCGCCAAAGCACCTTTTTTGTGATATAAGGCCGGAAAATTAATCTCTGCCGGAATGGTATAACCAGGTCCGCCATTACCCAATTGTTGACCAGGCTCAGCATTTTTAGAATCCGGATCCCCGCCCTGAATCATAAATTCATTAATTACCCGATGAAAAAGTAAGGAATCAAGAAAACCCTCTTCGGCTAATTTCAAAAAATTATCCCGGTGTTCAGGTGTTTCATCATACAGTTTGATTTTGATATCGCCTTTGGTGGTCTCAATGACGACCAATCCTTTATCACCTGACATTTGGCAGCTCGCCACAAAGGCTAAAACTACAAGACTTAAAAATAGTTGCTTCATTTGTTCAAAGTTAATTGTCTAGTTCTTTAGTATAAGAGGAATCGAATTCCACCTTATTAAAATATTCAAGAATGCCTTTTTTCACTAACTGCGTTTGATAAGAAGGCATCATTGATTTCATTTCTTTGGATTTTTCAAAGATGGGCCATCCCTGACCATCTACCCCTGTTTCTTTCACATAACCATGACCTGCTAAAATACGGCACCGTGCCAGATTGATTAAATCCATCTTTTCATCACGACTATAGCCTCTAAAGCCTTGTCCCAATTCCTGAATTCCCATAATAAAAAGGATAAATTCATAATCGGCAGTTACTTTAAACTGTTTACTCAGTTTAATAACCAGTTCGTCCCAGGCTAATTCAAATTCTTGTCCCGTCATTTCCATAAGTTTCAAAAGTACCAAATCAGATAGGAAGTGCCAAATTCGATTGAACTCCTATTAATTACGCATTTGAAACACGGATTATGCAAAATAGTTTTTACAGCTCCTTTAAAAATATAAAAAAGAGGGTACCCAAGCCTTGGATACCCTCTCTTAACATATTGTTGAACTAACTTATTCTACAATCTCAACACCTGCTCCAAGGTGAATATTATTCTCTTTTATTCTACCACTTGAAACTTCGATTAATTCACTAAACGACACATACCTGCCAGACTCATCATTAATATTGGAAACATAGCCTGTTCCACTATTCACTATACGCACATTAGAAACAGATCTATCGTGACTATGAACTGAAGCAACAGCCTCAGCACCTTCACCATACCCAAAATAGCTGATGATCGTTACTTCCGGGTTCGATCCGGGTTTATATCCATAACCACTATTTGTTAAACTAATGTAACTAATTCTCCCAATTCCATCATAATGAAGGGAAGCAGTTGCTCTCACTCGCGTCGTACGATCCTCCACAACAGGAGCTTCAGACAAACTATTAGTTGTTGCCAACGTTTTCCCATAATCTTTGAATATGCCACCATCAACGATAGAGCAATTGTAGAAATCTATGCTAGTCTCACCAGTTGATCCGTAACGATTTGTATAAGTATATACCAAATCAGGAAAATCGGTATAATTTTGACCATTATTCTTAATCTCAAAGCTATATGGAATAGCCCAAGATAAACTAATTTCAGCGCCGGACCCGTTGTCCATTTGAGGCATGGTGAAAGCAGGTTTCTCAGTATAATAGGCAGTTTCTCCACTATATGAGTCATTAAAATAAACGTTTTGAAGTTGCCCATAACCAAAAGTAAAGATAATAGCTGCACGGTTCCCATTTTTATCCAAGGGCAGTTCAACAGTCTCGTTAAAATAATCATAATATTCAACACCTTCCTTGCTATAACCTGAACCTGAATTATGAATAGTAACATTGGAGGCCGAAGACATTTGTGTGGGAACTGGCACAACCCCTAACTCAAATCCATGCCCGGTAAAAGGGTTGTCTTCAATGCTTACAAGGGCAGAGCCAACTGTTGGTATTTCTGAAGCATGGTGATTATTGGCACTAAATTTCTTGACACCCTCGGCAAGTACAGGAATGCCATTCTCATCACGAATCACATACTTTTGTGATAAGTTTAGGTCACCGCAGAATACTCTATATTGAAAATCTCTATCAGAAGCCACTGGCACCTTAATCTCGTAATATCCATTTGCATCAGTCGTTGCTACAAATTTATTAACTGCACCTTTGGGAAGTTCCAAACAACTTAAATGTACTTCAGTTCCTTCCGGTACTACTTCGAATTGGCGGTTAGTAAGATCGGACTGAAGCGTCATTCGTCCCTTTACTGTAGCCATATTTTCATCGGCCAATGAATAAACCTCAATGTTCTTTGCCACCACTGCCTCACGCATAGAAACAGGAACCATATCCATCGTTGTTACAATAGCTGTGAACCCTTCTTTAATAATATAAACCGGCAACTCACTTCCAATATTGACATCCTTAAACGTAGCCAAACCAGATGCCTCAGTAGTTGCTTCTAATATTTCATCACCATTTACAATTTTAACTGTTGCATCTTCAACCCCCGCATAGTTTGCTGAGGCATTCATCACATTGATGCTTACATCGATTTTTTGAAGATCATTTAAGGCATCCTCTTCAGTGTAATCATCCTCACTACAAGACACTAATGCGCCTGTTGTGAATAACATGCATAGAAATAGATAAAAATACTTTTTCATTTTATTCAATTAATTAAGTTTACAATTACTCAAATTTTCTTTTTTAAAAACCAAATCCAACTGTGAAAGACATCGTGTGAACTTTCATGTCGGCGTTATTCATTGGATTGTTAACATAGCTATATACATCATAGGTCGATGTCAATCCATAAATATACCTGGCATCAAACACAACAAAGTTCTTCTCTGAGACAGGTAACTCAAATCCAATTCCTGAAACAACACTGTAATGAATATCATTAATTCGATCCGAAATATTTTCCTTATCTGAAAAAGTAACCACCTCATTCAAGTTATTATAATCTGGCATAGCAGACACTTCACGATCTGACATCGCCTTAAAATTGTAACTTATTGACGGGCCAACAACCCAGGTTAAGCGCCCTCCTGAAATTCTATAATTCAGTTTTAAAAGAAGTGGAACTTCCAGATTATGCAGTATAATATTTTCGTTGACAGCTTTAAAAGCCCACAAAGACCAATCATTTGGATTAACATTATTGGAGCTATGGAAGTTGATCAAAGACCCTCCTTTTTGTATATAACTACACTCGAGCTGAACGGCAGGTGCCATTTTTCTATCCGCATTAAATGTATACCCGATAAAACCACCAGCAGTCAATCCCGCAGTAATGCCTTTATGGGGTTGTGATCCATAAAATCGATTAAACGTGGCTCCGCCCTTAAATCCAAAGTATATATCTCCTGTTGCCACCTCTGATGATTCTTCCTGCGAAAAAGAATTTACAGAAAACAGCAAACAAATTAGGGGCAATAAGCCACTCTTTGTTAACGTCATAAATCGATTGGGAATGCCAAATCTTATCCTCATCACTATCGTATTTTATGTTAATATTTTCAATCAATAAGGGCGCAAAAATAGTATTTAATATGGATCCTAAAGAAGTATATCTAGTAAAGGAAATAAAACTACATTTATTTTTTATGAATCCTCAAATTACAATGACGAATAGCAAGCTATCTCAGTTTTTACAAGTATTTCATATCTATCATCTAACTATAAAGTAGCGATAACGACATCTAAACGATCTAACAAATATATTATACCAATTACTTAATCACCTTTTGGCTACAATAATTATTTGATGCTAATCGAGGTATGCCAGCAATAATTTTGTTCACATATAATACAGCAAATGAAATACATATGGCATTATATAATTCTTTCTATTTTGAAGAAATGGCAAGATTGTGACAGTAAAAGGTAGAAAAAACCGGAAATATTTCTATTTTTGCTATTCACGAGGGCTGTTAGCTCAGTTGGTTTAGAGCATTACCTTGACAGGGTAGGGGTCACTGGTTCGAATCCAGTACAGCCCACAAAAGCAGTAACAATAGTTACTGCTTTTTTTGTATAAAAAAACCCCAACCAATAAGGCCAGGGTTCGTGTAAATTTATTTAACTCTAATCTATCTATAAGTCTGACTACCACTACTGGTATTGCCACTCACTTTAATTGGTCCCCGCTCAATCACCAGGTTTTTACGGCCTGAACTTCCTTTGGCACTTAAACTACCCGAAGAAGCAGTCAAGTTAAAACTCAACTCATCTGTTTCATTTAGTAACTGCATCGAAACACTTCCTGATGAAGCCTTAAATGATGAAGGCCCGGTTAATTTAATATTGGTTCCTTTTTGACTACCACTGGAACTAGATAATTCAATGGCTCCGGTAACCCGGTCCAAACTAATACTACCTGAAGTAGATCTGCCGTTTAAGTCGCCGGTAACATCTGAAATTTTTAAACTACCTGATGATGATTTTGTCCACAGGTTGCCATCAATTTTCGCGATCGATTGACTCCCTGAAGTAGAAGCCAAATCAGCATTTCCACCAACACCATTCACTTTTAAACTTCCTGAAGAAACTATTGTTTTCACATTTCCTTTCACCTCACTGATGCGCTGTGAACCGGAAGATGTTTCCGCACGTAAATCACCACTGATTCCTTCAATCATTAAACTCCCGGATGAAGCTCTGGCAATTAAATCAGATGCAATATTGCGGGCTTGCACACTTCCTGAAGAGGCCGTCAACTTCACATTACTTTGACCGATCTCCTCAACCCTTACACTACCACTGGAATTCTCAACCGTTATATCAGTATTCGCAGGTACTTTAAATGCCAGTTTCCCTTTCACATTTCCCCTAATGGAATTGGGACGATCTATCCAAACACGTAATGTATTGCCATTTACATTGTGACGAATCTTTATATCATACTTTTTAGAAGCTAATACTTCGCCCTTAAAAAACACATCTGTTCCCGTCGTTCCCAGTACTTCTACCGAGCAGAAGGAACCTTCCACTTCAATGGCCGTCACATTTGAAAAGGTTTCTTCAACGCTATCAACAGGTTCTTGGGCAATTGTTGAACAAGAAAATAAAACAGCAATAGCCAACACTTGCAGGATGGAACTCCATCGTAAAACTACTTTTTTCATAACTATGGGTTTAAATTTGTATTGTGTATCGTTATCAATTATCAGACTTTTAACCACACCAAAAATAGGACGCCACGATTTATCCAAAAGTTACAAACAAAATAAAGTTTTATCGAATCAATTATTAATTAACTCATTGGCCAACTCCACCAAATTAACTCCAGACAGATTCCCCGAAGTCATAATTAGTAAATTCACATCTGTCAGATTTTGCTTCTTTAATAAAGCTACTAACTCATTTGATGACGTAAATACCTGCAAATCGGACCGGCTAAAAGCCTGATGCACTTCCTCTCGACTGACAGATGGCAATTTTTTATGGGCAATCACCTCGGGATTAAAATACACAAAGGGCTGATCGGCTGCATCCATCGTATGTCCATACTGCGGCAGGAAATCTTTATTCAGACTACTAAAGGTATGTAATTCCATAACGGCCAGCAATTTCCTGTTTGAGAATTGGTTCTTCACGGCCTCTGTGGTGGCTTTCAATTTAGATGGTGAATGGGCAAAATCCAGATAGATATTGGTGTGTGCATTCTTAGCCAACAATTGTAGGCGCTTGGCAGCTCCCTTAAAACTCATCATGGCTTTTAAAAAAATATCTGCTTCAATTCCCAACTGTTGGCAGACCAATTGAGCACCCTTCATATTTTGCAAGTTATGATCACCAAACACTTGCATGGGATAATCAGTGTCGTCAAATTTGATGATACATTGCCCATTTTGGTTTTCATATGGGAATGACTCATATGATTGAACGCGTAACTGCTCATTCTTGCTTTTTGCGATGGATGCCAACACTTCATCCTGAGCAAACCAGATTAATGCCCCTTCCGGCTCCATTTTATCTGCAAAAATCTCAAACTGACTCACATAATTTTCCCAGGTCGGGAACACATTCATATGATCCCAGGCCACACCGGTTAGCATAGCCACATGCGGCCGATACCAATGAAATTTAGGCGTTAAATCGATGGGTGAAGAAAGGTATTCATCCCCTTCAAACACGGCAATGGGTGCATCTTTTGTCAATTTCACCATGGTATCAAAACCATCCAACTGGGCACCGACCATGTAATCAAAATCCATATCTAAGGCTTTCAACACGTGCATCACCATGGCGGTGGTGGTTGTTTTTCCATGACTACCGCCAATAACCACCCGTTTCTTATCCTTTGTTTGCTCATACAAGTACTCGGGATATGAGTAGATCTTAACACCCAATTCCTGTGCTTTCAATAACTCCGGATTATCCGGTCGGGCATGCATGCCCAGGATGATGGCATCCAGATCGGTTGAAATATTCTCGACTTGCCAGCCCATTTTTGGGGGCAATAATCCATGTTTATCCAATCTGGACCGGGAGGGTTCAAAAATCTCATCATCCGATCCTGTTACTTTAAAACCTTTCAAATGTAGTGCGATGGCAAGATTATGCATGGCACTTCCTCCTATTGCAATAAAATGAACCCTCATATCGATATATAATTTAAACTAATGACTATTTTTGGCATTCTTAAAAATACGGAACCGGCCTGCGTTGCCAGATGCATGCCTTCTGTAATCAACCTGTGAAGTAAATTAAAATTTGTGGTTTTATGAAGCTTTTCAAAATCGAGAGCGGCAATTTCATGGCCGATGGAGGAGCCATATTTGGTGTTATTCCAAAAATGATGTGGTCGAAATTTTATCCGGCCAACGATATAAATTATTGTAATCTAAGCATGCGCTGCCTGCTCATTGATACAGGTGATCGTCGCATACTCATTGATACCGGTGTGGGTGATAAACAAAGTGATAAATTCTTTTCGTATCACCATTTGAATGGCGATGATTCACTGTCAAAATCATTAACTAAGGTAGGTTATCAGTTCGAAGACATTACAGATGTAGTACTAACGCATTTGCATTTTGATCACTGTGGTGGTTGCGTGAATTATGATGATCAGCAACAACCGTATTTGGCCTTTCCCAATGCCACCTACTGGGTGGGTAAAACACAATGGGAAAACTATCGGATGCCCAATATCCGGGAAGGGGCAGTCTACTTCAAAGAGAATATGATGCCTGTTTTTGAAGCAAGCCGCTTGAAAACCATTGATGCTGAAGGCGAATGGTTACCGGGCATTGAAATGCGTATTTTTAACGGACACACAGCCGGACAATTGGTGCCGGTGATTCAGACACCCCAAGGAAAATTGGCTTACATGGGCGACTTAATCCCGGTAATGGCCAGCATTCCATTAGCCTGGGTATCTGCTTACGACACGGATCCGTTATTATCCATTGAAGAAAAGCGCGAATTTCTGAAAGAAGCAGCAGAGAATAACTACACCCTCTTTTTCGAGCATGATTTATACAATGAATGCTGTACCGTGGAAAACACCGAAAAGGGTATCCGCATGAAAGAGTCATTTACTTTAGAAACATTGGTGAACCAGCCAGCCAACGTATAAGATCGAGGCAATAAGGTACTGCCAAAAATATTATCAGACACCCGCTTACCATCAAATCGATGAGGAGCGGGTGTTTTATTTTGTGTAATTGCTTTATCAATAAAAGGCGCCAGCCCATTTGACCAATAACAAGTAATAATAACCGCAAGGCCTGTTTATTGACCTGCATCGCCATTGAAAAATCTCCTGTATACAGATGAAGCCATGCAGTGGTTAAACCACAGGATGGGCAAGGATTTGTAACATTTCCGCTAAATGGACAGGAGGCATCAATCCAGCCTGCTGCCATCAGGATTGGATAGCATAATACCAACACTAAAGCACCAATAGCAAAGTACTGAAATAAGCGATAGTCCTGAATAGCAGATTTGTTTTTATTCATTGAGGTAAAGACCTTAAGGTTTTGAAAACCTTAAGGTCTCAAAAAGATAAGTAACTATTTCTTCGACTCTTCCCAATCATCCGAGTGGATTTCAACAGTTATGGAGAAACCATCGACCAACTCGCGTATCTCCTTTTCCACCTCCATAATCTTCTCCTCCAGCTCTCTGAATTTTTCATCGGAGATCTCCTCTTTCGGAATACGGATCAACACCCGCTTCTCTGAAGTCTCCACCTTAATGGACCGAATGCCGCTTAGCACATCAGATACAATGCGTTCGGCAACTTCACCAGCGCGTGCAGCTTCTTCTCGTATGCGGGCCTTTTCTTCATCTGAGATAGTAATTTGCTCCAGCTGGATATGAATCTGGGTATCTTCCAGTTCACTGGCCAACTCTTCGATTGCCTCTTCAATTCTTTCTTCAATATGCTCTTCGGCATGATCGGAGAAACTGGAAATAAAACTGGTCCAAACACCAGCGATAATCAAGGCCGATGCACCGAGAATAATCCCCACAATGGCCACACTCTTCTGTGTTTTGTAATCGTTACTTTTAGCCAACCCGATAATGGCAAAGATCAGCCCTAAAACAGCTGGTATATAAGCAATCACACCCACGCATGGGATCAGTGCGGTAACAAAAGCAAAAATGGATAAAACCAATCCGGCAATGGCCAGTACATTTGATGATTTGGGATAATCTGTGACTTCCATAATACAAACAGTTAATGAGCCTATAAAACTAACAAATCGACGAATAAAATGAAAGACATTGACAGGCCGCTTTCGCAATTCATCGGGTTTATTTCGCAACTCGTCGATTTATTGTTGAGTGCCACCACCAACACCATTACTTTAGTATCAAACTTTAAAATTAACAACCATGGAAAAGCACAAATGTAATAAACGCGGTAGTGTTGGTATCTTTTTAATCATTGTGGGTTTGGTAATTCTGGCCGGTAACTTTGGATGGATCCCCTACGATATTTATGATGTTATCTGGAGCTGGCCAATGATTTTAATCGGTATCGGTCTCTTTAACCTCATCAAACGCGAATACACAGCCAGTATCATCTTATTAGCCATTGGCGGGTATTTTCTACTACCCGACCTGTTTCCATATATGGATACCGACTACATTTTCAAAATGTGGCCATTACTGATCATACTCGCCGGTGTCCTCTTTTTCTTCCGCAAGCGTAACAATCAGAATTTTCATAACCTTAAGGCAGATGATAAGGATGTGATTGATGAAGTAAATATATTTGGCGGTGGCGTTACGCAAATTAATTCACAGAGCTTTAAAGGCGGAAAAATAACAGCTGTCTTTGGCGGCAGCGAAATCAGTATGGAACACTGCCGATTGTCCGAGCAGGGTGCAGTCATTGATTTAGTGGCCATCTTCGGCGGCAGTAAGCTGATCATCCCACGCGACTGGCATGTAAAAACCGAAGTGGTATCCATCTTTGGAGGTTTTACGGATAAGCGTGCATTCATGAATGAGTCGACAAACGATCTTTCCAAAACACTAACCATAAAAGGCGTCACCATCTTTGGCGGTGGCGAATTAAAAAGCTTTTGATGCAGCCTTCTTAAAAAAAGGTTGTCATTTAACTAATAGAGAATATTGGTGCCTCCGGGCACCGGATTCTCTTTTAACAGATCAAACCCCATGAACCATCCCATTACCTCTGAAAATATTACGCTGAAACTATACACTGCTGTATGGATAATTTTAGCGCTTATTCACAGTGCGATCATGTATTGGAGTTATCAAATTCCATTGGTCGCGGCTATCGTGGACGGACTAATATACAATACGCTGATGTACTTTCTGGGATTGAGCCTATGGTTCCCGGTGCTCTACATCGACACCAAAAAAAGTTGGATCAATACCACCGCACAGCTCCTGACATCGGGCATTGTACTGGTAGCCTTTTGGCTTCTTTCGGGAAAACTGCTCGTGAGCCTTTTCGTAAGTGAGGCGATTCAACACCAATTGTTTGAGTTTAAAAAGATGACCACCCGGGCTATTGTGGGTGGTTTGTTCTTCACCCTCTATGTCTTGATCTATTATTTGCTCATGTTTTACAACGAAATACAAGAAAGAGCTAATCAACAGGAAACAATGAATAGACTATTACGCGAAACCGAGTTAAAAGCCCTCAAAGCCCAATTGAATCCCCATTTTCTTTTCAACAGCTTGAACAGTATCAGTTCGCTCACCATCACAGATCCGGATGCGGCCCGTGAAATGATTAATAAACTTTCCGATTTCCTGAGGTATTCACTCAAAAAGAACGAAAACATATTGCTGCCCTTACGGGAAGAGTTGAAAAACATGTCGCGTTACCTGGAGATTGAAAAAGTTCGTTTTGGCGATCGTTTACTTTGTGAATCAACCGTTCCTTCGGAGTGTAACGATTTGAAGCTGCCGGTACTGATTCTTCAACCCCTCTTTGAAAATGCCGTGAAACATGGTGTTTACGAGAGCATTGAGCCCGTAACCATCCGCACATTCTGCCGACGCATTGAAGATGATCTGGAAATTAGCGTGATCAATAATTACGATGAAGATGGGAAGACGCGAAAAGGAGAAGGCATCGGATTGGATAACATTGTGAACCGCTTGAAAAACATTTATCACCGTGATGATTTAGTAAGCATTGTACGTGAAAACGGGCACTATGAAGTAACTGTGCGTATCCCTCAAAATCAAACCATCGCCTAACATCCCATAGCTGGGTTATTATATTGTAATAATCATGACAGAATCTTTTACCGCCATAATTATTGATGATGAGCAACCGGCTCGTAATTTAGTTGCGGCCTACTTAAAAAAATGGGAGCAAATTAAAGTGGTGGCCCAGTGCAGCAATGGATTTGAAGCTTTAAAAGCCATCCGCGACCAGCAACCTCAGCTCCTGTTCTTAGATGTTCAGATGCCTAAGATAACTGGTCTGGAACTTCTGGAAGTACTGGACACTCCTGTCCATGTTATCTTTACCACCGCCTATGATCAATATGCGTTGAAAGCATTTGAGTTAAATGCGGTTGATTACCTGTTGAAACCCTTCTCTCAAAAACGCTTTGATGATGCCATCACAAAAGTGATCCAGAAAATTACTAATGGTGAGTCGGCAAATAACCTGGTGGCTGAATCAATACAGACCGAAATGCAGGAGCATCTGGAGCGCATTGTCGTGAAAAAAGGGAACAAATTAGAGGTAATTGGGGTAGATGATGTCTTCTATCTGGAAGCACAGGAAGATTATGTGATGATTCATACTGCCTCCGGCCATTTTCTGAAATCAAAGACCATGAAGTACTTTGAAGATCATTTGCCAGCAAACCAGTTTGTCCGTATCCACCGCAGTTATATTGTAAATGTAGATAAAATAGAGCGCCTGGAACCGTACGATAAGGATACCTACCTGGCCATTTTAAAGAATGATCAGAAACTGAAAGTAAGCCGCACCGGCTATAAGAAATTACGCCAGCAAATGAATTTCTAACAGTTAAATCCGGCGGGCGCCATCCATTACAACCTTGCAGAAGCTCCAAGTTGGTTTGCGCGGCTCATTGCAACCTTGCAAAAGCCCCAAGTTGGTTTGCGCAGATCATTGCAGCCTTGCAAAAGACCCAAGTTGGTTTGCGCGGCTCATTGCAGCCTTGCAAAAGCCTCAAACTGGTTTGCACGGCTCATTGCAGCCTTGCAAAAGCTTCGAATCAACGTGCGCAGGCTATTGTATCCTTTAATAGTTCAAACGCATTTTTCTAATTCTTCGATTTATCAGCTAATGGTTGAGTTAATCCCCAAAGTCAATGGTGAACAAGCTGTGAGTCCTGGCAATAGTCAGTGGAAACAGAGGATGCAAAGGCGTTTTTCAGTATGGCACACAGATTGTTAATACCTACTCCGTCAAGGTATCAACTCAAAAAAAGTGGGATAGAATTTTGACCTTATCGTCAAAAATCTGATTTTTGGATGTTTTTGGTCGATCGTTTCGACCCCTTTGTACGGTTTTTTAGAAAAACCTGAATTATCAACAAAAATGCAAATGCTATGATAGAGAATGGATATTTAAGCCTGGTTGAAAAGGCATTGCAGGATCATGCAGAACGAAATGCTTTTAGTGATTATAAAGGTAATACCATCACTTATGCACAAGTCGGCGAACGCATTTATGGCCTCCACCTGCTGTTTGAGAAGCTGGGCATTGAAAAAGGTGATAAGATCGCTGTCATTGGTCGCAACATGACCAGCTGGGCAGTAACTTACCTGGGCGTGATCTCCTACGGTGCTGTTATTGTGCCGATTCTCCCCGACTTTAACTCCAACGACATACATCACATCATTAATCATTCGGAGTCGAAATTACTCTTTAGTACAGATTTACTTTTCGATAAGATTGATGAAACGAAAATTCCGAAAATAAAAGGAATTATTTCCATTAATAGCTGTGAGGTACTGGCCGATAACAACGGAAAATTTGAATCCACAGTGAAAGAAGTGCAACCGTTCCTGAAAGGAAGCGGCGAACTGTTCAGCGCAGAGCAGCTCAAATATGCATCCATCCAGGCCGATGATGTGGCCGTTCTTTCATACACTTCGGGCACGTCCGGTTTTTCAAAAGGGGTACTGCTGCCTCATCGCAGCATCTGGTCGAACATTGCCTATTCCAGCGAACATTTGGTCTTGACACCAGGTGAACGGGTGGTTTCCTTCTTACCGCTGGCACATGCTTACGGCTGTTTATTTGAGTTCCTGTGGCCTTTTGTCATGGGTTGTCACATTACTTTTCTGACCCGAACGCCTTCGCCACAAATCATCACAGAGGCCTTCCGAAAAATCAAACCACATATCATTTTATCGGTACCCCTCATTTTGGAGAAAATTTTCAAAAAACGGGTACAACCGCAACTGGAAGAACCTAAAGTAAAAACTTTGTTAAAAATTCCCGGGCTCAATAAAGTAGTACACTCCAAAGTAAAAAAGAAGTTGATTGAGGTTTTTGGTGGCGAATTCCGTGAGATGATCATTGGTGGGGCTGCTTTAAATAAGGATGTGGAAATTTTTCTGCGTAAGATTGGCTTCCCTTTCACCATTGGTTATGGCATGACCGAATGTGGTCCGTTGATCAGCTATGCCCCCTGGAAAAAGTCACGCTTGCGATCAGCCGGTGCCTTGGTGGATCGGATGGAAGTGAAGATTGATTCGCCAGATCCCTACAACACCGTCGGTGAGATATTGGTGAAAGGTGAAAATACCATGTTGGGGTATTATAAAAATCAGCAAGCCACCGATGACATATTTGACGGTGAGGGGTGGCTTCACACGGGCGATCTGGGTGTCATTGACGCCGATAATTTCATCTATATAAAAGGGCGCAGCAAAAATCTGTTGTTAGGCGCCTCCGGACAAAACATTTATCCGGAAGAGATTGAAGCAAAGTTTAATTCCATGGAATATGTGCAGGAATGTTTGGTCAGAGATCAGGATGGAAAGCTGGAAGTGCTAGTATATCCCGACTAT
>Ga0193953_1000974_pt1 | contig 14146 bp, 23 predicted proteins | sample BB_4_MG_FD_140325 | JGI IMG/M metagenome (GOLD analysis project Ga0193953, IMG submission 140325) | Microbial mat bacterial communities from the Broadkill River, Lewes, Delaware, United States - BB_4_MG | ecosystem: Environmental > Aquatic > Freshwater > River > Microbial mats | place: USA... | reverse complement strand
TAGCGTCAGATTTGTTTAGTCCTGATTTAGAACAAGCAGTATCAAATGATTCATTTGATTTTAAAAGTCGTATTAAAACTTCTAATTTTTCTTCTTTTGTAATGTTATTGATTGACATTATTTTCTCCTTGTTAGTTTTTGCGTTACGGGGCAAATTTTTATATACATATATAAAATAAGTGGGAGATAAGATATAACAAATGTTATAAATTTCTAGTTAATAAATATAATTAATTATTATGATTTATTTTGGTTGCGGAAGCTGGATTTGAACCAGCGACCTACGGGTTATGAGCCTACCGTACCTAAAGTTCCCAAAAAATAAACCCTTTAGCTAAGGGCTTTTTTCTATCAGTTTTGCACGTACTGCCGAAATGTTGGACTACAGTAAAACAACTACTTTACAACTACTAAACAACTACCTTTTATAAACTTATGATAATTATATTGTTTACTTATTAGTTGTTGATTATTGACATCTTTTTTAAAATTAGTTATAATTCTTTCATACTAATCAAGACTTACTCTTTCGCAAACTCACTACTTGCATATAGGAAGGGTTTAATTAAAGGATGGCTTAATCGCTGTCCTTTTTTTATGAGTGGGTAAAAATCAGGTGGTATTCCTATAAAGGAGTAAGTTTTGATTAGAAAATTGATAGTAGTTCTATTTATATTGAGTGTTGTTCTTGTAACACCCCTTTATTAAGATTAAATGGTAAAAGGAAGTAGTGAGCCTTTTACCAGCTATTATTTTTTTAGTTTTTTTAGTTTTTCTTCTATAAAAACACTTATCTCTTTGTCATGATTAGCTATTGCAACTTTCATGAATTGAATGGCATTTGTTTCTATTTTATTTTCCATCTTTTTAACTCTTGTAGGAATGTCTTCAATATGTATTAATTCATTTATTTCTTTTATTGTAAGTTTTTTATTTAGTCTCTCCGCAATAATTTTATTGAACATGTCTCTACCGCTTACAGTTTTTAATACTTTTTCTGTTTGAATATATTCTTCTTTTGTTTCTTCTGTTATTTGATTTTTAAAATATTCTAATGTTATTGTTGTGCTTTTTGCACCCATATAAGTTTTTTTAGATAATTTATATGCTAGTTCTTTTTTGTTTTGTACATTGTTTTCTTTTAGTATGTCTTCTTCACTTGTACAACCATTAAATATTAAACCTATTATAGATATTTTCATTATTAATTTTTTCATTTTTTTTTATCCTTTTATGTTTATTTATGAATATGGATAAGAGTCAAAATCTCTTCCTTTAAAACTGTCGTGACCATACATTTCTTGATGTTCTTCATATCCTTTTATTCTGTGGTAAATATCATATGTACATTTTGGATTTAAATATTTTAATATTCTTGATATTTCTTCTATATAATTTTCATAACCTGCACTATATTCGTTTTTATTCGCATCTATTTCTAACATGTATTTAGATGGAATTTTTTTTCTTCTAACCCATCCATCAATTGCAGATACCGTAATATTTAGTTTTTCTGCTAATTCTTTATTTTGAGATACTTTATAAATCTCTTTTAATTTTCTTAAATTTTCTTTAAATTCTAACATTAATTATCCTTATTTTATATGTATTAACCATACAATAATTGACTTATGTATGGATTTGTTATATAATATCACATGCTTTTAAACAAAACAAGGTAAAATCCGACAAGAAAAAACCGTATTTTGTTTATTGATACCTCAATGAGGTGCGAATAGGAAGAATGGAAATATAATTGGTTTAAATAAAAAAAATCCTCTAGCCTAGACGCTCCTTATTTTAACATAAGGGTAATTAATAATGAGAATTTCGGACATAGAATATACAGATCAAGATATTAATTTAAGACTTCTTAGAATAGTACATATTCGTCAAAAACTAGTAATTAAATTAAAAAGTGAGTCATTATCACTTGGCATATTTTCAAGTCAATTTATAAGATTAGATAAATTAGAAACAATTTATTTTAATCAATATGAATTTATGAGAGCTTTATAATGGCACGTACATTTCCACTAACAAAAAATCAAGACTTTCTAAAATCTTTTAACTTTGCATTACATCAATACAAAATAGAATTTAATGTAATACCTAATCAGTTATTAGCTGAAAAACTAGGTTTTAAAAGCTCACCACAATTTTCTAATTTACTACAACCATATAATGATAAATATATCAAAGTAGATGAACTATTCTTGTGTATGGATAATCTAGGAAGTCACACTAAACCTATATTAGATTTTATATGTAATAAATATGGTTTTGTATGTACTCCATCAGCTAATAAAGAAAAATCAAATGATAACTTTCAAGATATATTTTTAGATATTGCAAATATAAATGGAGAGATAGCAAAAACATATTTAGAAGCTATGCAGGATGGCACTTTAGATGAAGATGAAAGAAAGCAATTAGATAAATTGTTGTATCAGTTTCGTGCATTAGTTAGAGGGTATGAACATGATTAGTATTAATAGTAGCAGAGAGAGTGGAACGATGCAAATATTATGCTCTGAAACTAAAAAAAATGCCGTAGCCACTCTCCCTAGTGCTATTGTATCAAATAAGGCTTTAATAGATGGCTAATACACTTATAAAAACAGATATATCAAATCTATATTACTACTTAAATAAAAAAGATAAAAAAACTTATGTTGCAGTTGCTTACAATGGTAAAAAAAGACATCAAAAAACTTTAACAACTTCTATAGATAAGTCTTTAGAAATGCTTTTAGAATTTAAAAGAGAAATTAAACTTTTAAAAAATCAAATAACTTTTAAAGAAGTATTTGAAGAATATATGCAAATATCAGCTATTCCTTTTCAAACAACAAAAGAAGTAAAAACAAAACAATCACGTTATAAAACAGATTTATACCCATTAGGTAAAAAATATGTAAATGAAATTAAATATAGTGATCTACAAGAAATTATCAATAATGGTATAAAAAGGGGTTTAGCTCCAAAAACTGCTAAAAATATAAAACAATTATTACAAGTAGTTTTAAGCTTTGCTATTAAACAAAAATATATTAATGGTAATTCTGCAACAGATATTATTATTCCTAAATACGATAATAAAGTAAATTTAAAAATCAATCTTGAGCAGGCAAAAGAGTTAGTACAAAATATATATTCATGTAAAAATCTAAACGCTAGAGGTATTATGATATTTGGTTTACATGGTAGAAGATTAGGAGAGATACTAAATCTTACATGGTCTCAAATAGACTTAGAACAAGAATTATATCATCTGCCATGGCAAAAAAATAAAGCTAAAAAAAATCTAACTTTTTCTATGTCTCATTGGTTAAAAAATATACTTGAAGATTTAAAAGCTAAAGCAATTTTAGAACATATGTATAAACCTGAACAATTTGTATTTTATAATCCAAATACACTTACACGATATAGCGGTGTAGTAAAGCCATTTAAAAAGATAAAAGAACTTAGTGGTATTCCACCAAAAGACTTTAGATTTCATGATTTTAGACATCTTATAGGTACGTATGCTATCCAAATATTAGAAAAACCAATTGAGAAAGTTTCTCACTCTTTAGGTCATAGCTCTATAGCTACAACTCAAATATATATTAGTAGAGATAAAACAACTGCAAGAGAAATTACAAATGGATTTTTTGATTTATTTTTTAATGACATTGAGACTTTATCATGATAAATACATTTAAATTTCACGCAAAAAGATATAAAAAAGAAGATAATATTTTAGTACAAATTGCTCATGGACTTACTTTTATATCTGCTCAACAAGCTCATAATCTAGTATCAGAATATAATTTATATTTCTCACTATTTTGTGGTGCTAAAGCTGGTTATCCACAAGATACTGACATATATAAAATAGACAATCTAAAAGATTTAACTAAACAACTAGACAAAATAAAAACTTTAAATTTTCCGTGTAAATCTACTGTTTATTTATATACAGATTTTATTCAAAATAAAGAGATCCTTTTACAAAAGATTAGAGAGTCTCATACTGCTTTAAAAAATAAAAATATACCAATCACTCTAACAAATCTAAAAAAGGAATCAAAAGTAAAAAAGCCATTCGTGCAAGAATATATCGAATCGCTAGAAAAATATAAAACTGCAAGTCTATTCTAAAAGAATAAATAAAGAAAAATATTAGGGCATTAGCCCGAATATTTGAAAAGAAAAAAGAAATATAGAAACGATTTTTTAACTAATCCGAGTTAGAAAACTTAGCTTCGCTTCAAGCGATAATCCAAACAGTTTGATACGTTAAAACTATCATCTGTTTATATAAAAAAAATGTTTGAACAACCGAAAGGGCGTTTAGGAATTAAAAAGGAAAATTAGTTATGAAAAATATACTTTATATAGATGGCAAGAAATACTATTTTAATAGCTCTGAATGCGTTATTGAGCTTTGCCCTACTTCGAGTATGAAAGTTTCTAAATAATGGCTTTTAGTACTAAAACTATTTGCCCTATTTGCGGTGAAAGATTTGAACAAAATACAACGGGTAGAAAAAAAGAATATTGTTCAACATTGTGTCAAGAAACAAACAAATATTTATCTGCATTTGAAAGTAAATTTTTATTAATTAAATCTATGACAAAAGAGTCAAAAAAAAATATACGTTCTAGACTTTTTAGTTTAGCAAATATTACAAATGGAAAATAAAAGTCAAAAGAACTTTTAAATAGACACATAACAAAAAAGCAATTTTAACTAAGTTTAAAAGCATAAACAAAAGTTAAAAGTTATGTGTCTTTTTAAGAGTTTAAAACACTCTAAAAAATTAAAATAAAAAAGGATTCAGAAATGAATAAAGAAACAAAAAATATAGAAGAACAAAACCCAACAACACAAGGTTTAGAAAATCATGACCAACAACCATCAGGTAGAAACGATGCAGTTTTATTAATGCAACAATCAAATAGAAATGAAGTTATGTTAGGTGCTTCTTGTGCAGCTAAAAGAATACATGAAGGGTCTGCAATTATTGATAAAGAAACTAAACAACAAAAAGTTGACATCAATACACAACAACCACTTTTTTATGCAAATAAATATTATACAACACTTACATTTGATGGTGGGGAAATAGAAACTGAAGTTACAAAAGAACAATTTGAAGATGTTTTGCAAGAGGGTGGAAGATTTTCTTGTGTTGGTAGACTAGCACCAGTTAAAGTGTTTGGACAAACTCAAATTATGCCAGTTTTTTATTCGTTTACTAGACTGTATTAAGGGAAGAAAAGAGAAAAAATCTCTTTCCCCCAGCTTGTTTAACAAGGGGGGTATTTAAGGGACAATACACCGAAACCAACACATATTTAAATTAGGTACAAAAAAGGAAATTAACCACAAATGAAAATAACAGAACAAAATGCAAAAGCATTAGATAGTAACTTTTATGATAAACAAATTATTAATAATAATATTGTAATTTTAAATCAACAAGTTGATACTTTAGTTTTACATTTATATCCCCACCAACTCTTTAATGAACAACAATTAAATGCTTATAATACATTTGTAGATGATCTAAACGACTTAAAGAAACAAGCTCAAGCTATTCAAGGGGAACAAGTAAAGAGATTTACTCGTAAAACTGTAAAAGGTGTTGATTTTAAAGTTATGGCTACTTGTCCTGGTCGTTTTGGTGTAAATTTAATGTGTGGTAATTTCCAAATGATGTTTAATAAAATTACTAATAAAACAAATGCACCTATTGTAAAAATAGAATTTAGAAGTGAATTTCTTACTAGATTTGGTTATGTACAATGTATCAATGATGTATTTAATGTTGTTAAATCTTTCTTACCTACTTTTAAAATTAAAGTATATGAATTACATTTGTGTACTGACTTTCAAGGTTACGATATACAAGAAGCAGATAAAGATAGAATGAGCTTTAGAAATAGAGGTCTACAAGATTTTACGGAAGTAGATAGTACTTTGTTTGGTTCAGGTAGAAAAAAGACTGGTTTTTCATTTGGTAAAGATTCTTTTATGATGAGAATGTATGATAAAACACATCAAATTCAATGTAAAAAAACTGCTGGTTATGTACAGGCTTTAAGATGGGATGTTAATGAACATTTTGACCCTACTGCTAAAGTTTGGAGACTTGAATATCAGTTTAGAAGAGACTATTTAAAAACCTTAGTTGGTAAAGATGGTCTAGTTGATGGTTTTGAACAAGTTCTTAATTCAATACCTGATTTATGGGCTCATGCAATGCAGCGATTTGTACATTATAATTTAAATAAACAACAATGTACAGATATGTATCACAATGATGTTACTTATGAAACTATCAAAAAAAGAAAACAACGTGCAGGGTTATCAAATCTTTGGAAAACTCTATCTACTTTTAATAACACAGAATCTACTCACAAAATCGTTAAATACAAGGAAGTTAAAAGACCTGAATCCCAATACGTTATTAATTCTTTCAAAGGTGTTGTTACAACAATGGTTAAATACTGTCATGGGGATTTTGATAGTAATAAACTTAATGAGTTTATTTTACAAGCAAATGAAGATGAACTTAATAAAAGTGGGTTTTCTATTTTAGATAATGCCAAATTAAAATGTTTGGATTATATGAATGATAATAAAACTTCATTCATGCAAAATGGTGTAATGATGGATGGATTTGAAGAATATAATACTAACTTAAAAGAGAATCTAACTAAACATTGGAACTCAATAAATGATATAACTAAAAAGAATGATTTTTTAACTGCTTGTATCGAAAAGGGAACTATGCTTTATAGCAACGTTCAAGATAATTAAATAAAAGGTTATTTTTATGCAACCACAGATTAATAAAACTGCTCTTTTAATATTACAGACCATTTCTTATTTAGTAAAAACTAAACAAGATATTAATCCCCATTCTGTATCTAAAAAAGCCAAAATTGATTGGAAAACTGCAAAAAAATATATGATAAATAATTTTAATATAAAGGAAGAGAAATGAGTGTAAGATTGAGTAGTTCAATAATTGAAAATGAGGGGTGTGAGACTAAACCATACATAGACCCACTTTATAAAAAAACTATCCCAAAAGATGAATTAGAGATAATTGAAAAACATTGGGATAAATTAAATATTACTATTGGTTATGGTCGTTGTTTACAAACTAACCCATTAACTGAAAGAGAAATATTTTATATTCTAGATAGCGATATTGGTAGAGTACATGAGCAATTATCTAATAAATTAAATTATTTTTATCTTTTACCTGAAAACGTTAAAGATGTGCTTTTAGAAATGGCTTATCAATTAGGTGTAAGTGGATTACTAAAATTTAAAAAAACTTTAGAACATATAAATAATAAAGACTTTGAAAAGGCAAGTGAAGAGATGCTTGACTCAAAATGGGCAAGACAAACACCAAACAGAGCTAAAGAGTTAGCTAATCTTATGAAAGGAGGTAATTAAAATGTCAAGTAATAAAGAAACAAGTTTTTGGGATACTATCACAGATAATTTAGAAACTATTGGAAATGTAATAACATTGGTTAATCCTGTAGCTGGTCTAGTTGTAAAATCAATAGATAAAATAGTAAATAGTGAAAATGAAAAGATTTCAAATGGTAGCACTATTAAGATATTAGAATCAATTTCTAAATCAACTGGTAATGATGTAGATGATGAATTAATAGCATTAGTTAAAGCTCATTTAGTTAGTAAGGTTTAGGTTATGTCTGATGATTATGGTGTAGTAGTTTCTGCACCATCTAATAATTTTGATACTACTGCAACTACAACAACATATAATGGTTATTCAACTGGTGGAAATTCAAGTAGTCCTAAAGGTAATAGTTTTTATGATGATTATTTGAGTAATAGGGATTTTACGACTAAACAACTTAATAGAGAAGATTCTGATATTATTGCTTCATTTAATACTTTTGTAAATGAAGAATTAAAAGAGGCTAATGATTTTATAATGGCACAATATGAAAATGCTACTTCTTTTATTGATTTTGATGATATTACAGATAGCTTAGTAAAGTTTTATTATGAATCTTCTGATTCTCCATATTTAGGTATTGGGGAATATTTAGCATTGAGTAGGTTTAAACCTATTTCAAAATTAAAGAAACCTTTGAGTTTTATTTATGACACTTTTATTAAAAAATCTAAAGATGAAAACTATATTCAATATATTATTAAAAAAGCTGGTAAAGATTACTTTATGCGTGAAATTGCAGAATTTTTTGCTGATATTGTTGATGTAATAAATCCTTTATTGGATATGGAACGTAATGATAAAAATGAAATTGTTGCTATACGTTCAGATGGTTTTACTATGGAAAAAGATGGGGAAGAGTTAATAGCAACTGTTTTGATTAATTCAGTTGGTCTTATACCTTTTGGGAAATCAGTTCAAAAAGTTGAAGATGATATATTGAAAAATGATGATTCTGCTCCAACAACTACCCCTAATGATACTTCAAATGATGAAAACATAGTTTTAGATAAAAGAGATCCAGGTACTACAACTATATCTGTACCAAATAATGAATTTATTCTTAAGACACCTCCTGCAAAAGCATTAACACCAAAAAACAAGCTAGACCTTTCTGATTATGGTAAGGCTACAAATAAGGCTATTTTAAAAAGAAAAGCAGATGAAGATACTGCTGTGAACGCATATAATAGTACAATAGCCGAATATAAATCTACAGAATCTATTTATCTTCACAAACTTAAAAAAGATAAAGTTAAAAAAAACCCATATCATACTAAATATTTACCAATTTTAAAAAGATTAGAGGAGTTAGGAAAAAAACAATTTATAACAGCAAATAAAACTATAAAACTTAATAATAATCAGAAAAAAAAGAAAAATATTGATGTTTCAAAGTTGTTAAATGAATTAGTTAAAACGTGTTTATCTGCAAATGAAATATATCAAATAGTAACAGATACTTTTGGAGATGTTTTAACGACTGATGCAAAAGATATTATACAAGAACATCTTGATAGAAATAAAAAATATACAAATTGTTGTTTACTACTTAAATGTAAACCGTGTGAATATACTGATAAAAAGTATTATGATGATGAATCAGGAAAAGGAAATTAAATGGATTGTGAACAATTATTAAAAGAAATTTTAGCAGAATTAAAGAAGTTAAACGCTTCTATTTCAGGATAAAGGAAAAAATATGAATATTAAAAAAGGAACATCAGCGATTCCAAATACAAAAGTTCAAGCTCCACCAGCAGTTAATAAAATAAATTTAACTTCTCCTAGTTCTAGTGGCGGTGGTATGATTGGGGTTATGAAGAAAAAAAATGAGTTATTAGCTGAACAAAATAAATTGTTAGCTCAAAAAAATGAATTAGACCAATATAAACTTAGTCTTAAAGCTGATATAGCAAATCAAAAAATGGAAATACAAATAGGTAAAACAGAAGATATTGTTAATATGCTTTTTACTCAAGCTAAAACTGCAATTACTAATACTGAAAGTATTACAGGTTCTATTAAAGCAGATTCAATTATTAAAGAATTTGTTATCGGAAAGATAGGTTCTGCTATGGAAAAACACACTGGTATCTCTAAAGCTCATTTTGATAAAAAAGATACTTATATGGATAAAAAATCTGAACACTTAGACCACGCAAAAAATGGAAATCCAAATCTAAAAGATACAGATGGTAAAACAATCATTCCACGTGATGCAGCTGCTAAACATAATAGTGAAAAGGCAATAGAAACTGGAAACATGAATAAAACAGATTTTGGAAAAATTGCAAATAATATAATAGATGATATTGAAGATACGGAAGATATTGATATAAATATTATGGTAACAGCAATTAAAGATATGCTTGGAAATATTGATTTTGATAATCTTCCAACAAATTTAAAGGAGTTATAAGATGGGTGCATTTACTGTAAAAGGTATCGCAGAAAATACTGTAGAAGATGCTGTTGATGATGGTGTGAGTAATTTAATTTATGCTTTGGGTAATTGTACTTTTGGAGATAGTAAAAGTGAAAAATGTGGTGATTTGGTTAAAGATGCATTTGATGAAGCTTTAGAGGGAGCTGGACAAACTTTAAAATTTACTATTATGTCTGCTGCTATTTATAGAACAACTGAATATATTTTGCCTAAGATAATTATGGGTTCTACTGCTATTTTTACATATATAAAAAGTGGTAGAGTTATAAATAAAATTAGAAAAGCTATCAATGAAACATCTGTATTAGGTTTTAAACTTGGTCGTGTTGGTTCTACTTCTTTGGGTCTTGCAACAAAACTTGCTATAGGAAATCAAGATGAAAGATTGGCCATGTCAAGTATGGCAAATAAAAATATAGATAGTATGACTACTGCATTAGGTAAAGAACGTGAAATAGCAACAATGCAAGTATCAGCACAGAAACAACAAGTTATGACGACACTTGGACTTAATCACGAAGCAAAAGGACTAAGAGATAATAAAAAGATAGAAGCATATCACTTTAAAATGAAAACTGGTACATGGACTAAAAATGCAGAAGATAAGAAATTGTTCTTAAGTGTAGTTCCTAAAGAATATATAAAACAAAATTTTAATTTTAATACTTCTTTTGTAGAAAAATTAAACACATTTACTGAGTTCGCAAAAGATTCTGAAGATACATTAGTAAATCTTGCTCAGACACATCTTGACTTAGCAACTACAAATAATTTAGGTTCTATTAAATAATGTCATTTTATCAAGTAACATTGAATCAAGGTCGTACAGATACTGTAGTAGTAGAAGCAGATAGTTTAAATGATGTAAAAACATTTTTTAAAGCTGTATCTACTGCTAATGTAACATCAGTAAAAAAAATAGTATATTCTCAAAAGTATGGTATAGGTACAACTATAAATACTGTATATAAATCAGGTAACCAAAATAGATTTTTAAAAGTACTTGTTAAAACTGAACAAGGTTTTTCAGCTACATTAAATGTATCCTTTCCTTTAAAATCATTAACCAAAGAAGAAATTATAAAAACAGTTAAAAAGAATCTACTACTTAACGATGATGAAATTACAAGAATACTTAATATAGTAGTTTCTAAAAAAGATTAAAGGATAAACATGCCTAAATATGAAATACAATATAAAAATAATAGTAAAACATTTACTGACATACTTGAAGCATCTTCTACTAGTAATATAGTAGACGCTTTTAAAACTCTTTATAACGCTGAATTAACTGAAATAAGAGAAATTCTTTATACAGATAGAACATATCCTAAAGATGATGGAAACTATAAAAAAACTAAAAAGATTTTAATGATAAATGAAGATGATTTTCATAGAACATTGAATATTCCTAAAGTTAAAACTACATTGTCAGATGATGAATTATTACAGTTTGCACTTCAATATTTAAGAATGAATGATAAAAAAATACCAAATTTTAAACTCTATAATGTATAAAAATACATCTTTTGAAACTTAAACGAAACCCACTATGACTTTGACCCCTTATAAACACCGATAAACACTAGGATTTTTTTATTAAAATTCCCTATTGTTTTTTATTTTAATATTTCCTACTATTTTAATCAAGGTTTTAAGTTGCAACATTTAACCAAAAACGAAATTTAACAAAATAAAAAGAAAAGAGAGAAAAGAAAATGGCATTAAAAAAATATACAGTTACACAGAAAGTAAATTTAGACGGTTCAACAGTTAGTAGATCAATTGGTATTACAGGAAGTTTAACAGATGTACAAATTTTAACAGGAATGTTAGAGGGAGAAATTACTGCAAAAGTTGATGAGCCTGCATTAGCTGGTGGTTCAGATGCTTCTGTTTCTTCTGCAACTGCAAATTTTGTAGATACTATTAAAGTTGGTTATAAAACAGATGAGGGCGATTATTTAAATAAATATATTAGTTCGTATGATTACGGAGATATGATTTTCAATAGTTCATCAGATAGAGAAACAATTGAAGCTGCATTATTAAATGTACAAATGGTTGCCGCTCTTCCAACACTTAAACCTACTAAAGTAGATGCAAATATGAGAGCAACTTACGCACCTGCTTCAGTATAATAAACAGAGTTTAACCGCTTTTTTTATTATTCATAAAGGGTTGATTTTGATTGAAATAATATCACTTCAACAACCCTTTTTAAATAATAAATAAAAGGAACAATATGCCACTAGATGAATATACAACTGATACCCTTACACATGGAATATTTAAGATACAAATATTAGGACTTATAAAAAGATATCAAACCATGATAGACGACTCTACTACTTTACCAGCTGATTTAAAATGGTTAAATGAAGAATTAGAACAATTATCAGAATGGTTAAAAGATATTAATTCTGCTGGTGCAATGATAGATTTTAATAAAATTCAAACTAATGTCGCACAATCTACTAAAATCTTAGAAGTTTTATCTCAAGATGAAAATAAATTAAAAGATTTTTTATTATCTTCTGAAGAAAAACTAAATACTATAAATACTACTTTTTCTGATTTAGAAGCATTTAAAGGAGACCAAGGTATCCATGGTCTTAAGGGAGATAAGGGTGACCAAGGTATTCAAGGTCTTAAAGGCGATAAGGGCGACCAAGGTGTTCAAGGTCTTAAGGGAGATAAGGGTCAAGATGGAACTATGACGTTTGAGAACCTTACACCTGAACAAAAAGAATTTTTAAAAGGTCAAGATGGGAAAGATTTAACCTTTGATGATTTAACTCCTGAACAAAAAGAATCTTTAAAAGGTCAAAATGGGAAAGATTTAACTTTTGATGATTTAACTTCTGAACAAAAAGAATCTTTAAAAGGTTCTGCTGGTTTTGACGGTAATGATGGTTTAGACGGTGTAGATGGAAAAACACCAACTTTTACAGTTGCTGGTTCAATACTAACTATAGAGATTTAATATGAGCCAAACAGTAGATTTTTCGCAAATAAAAACAATTAATTATGATGGTGTTGATATATCAAAACTAGTACTAAATGGTACTAGACTATGGGAACGATATGAAATAGATGAAGTATATCAAGAGTGGGTAGAGAGTGGGCATGATGGTAAAGTTATAGAAACGGTTGGTTTATGGTATGGGAAGTCTTCTGATAGATGGACTTATTTATCAGGTTCTTCCCATTTAGTTCAATACCAAAGTGATGATTATTGGACTAGTCAATTTCCAATAATTGAAATCAATGGTGGGGTTTTTATTAATACTGGTTTTTTTTTCTTAGAACGAGGAGATTTATATGATGTTCAAAATTCCTATAGCCGTTATAAAGTTAGAAGAGTGGTTGTTTCAGATAAATGGATAGATACATCACATAATGTAGAAAAAACACGAAAAAAAACAATGTACTATTATTAGTATAAAAAGGAAATAAAATGATTAAAGCAATAGAGATAGTATATAACAATGGTGTAAGTGTAGTAGGTTTAGATGATGGAAGAAATTTATCATCTTCAATCGTTCCAAATCTTACTTTTGAATTTGATGAATTAATGTACACAAATAGTACTAAAACATTTACAGTTAATAATGAAACTTTTCAATTAAACGATTCTCAAAAACTAGAGGTAATAAACTTCTTAGATACTGTTTCTGAAAATAAAGAAGCTACTGAACAGTTACAACTTAACTATGAATCTCAAAAGTATTTAGATGATACAGATTGGATTGTATTAAGACATTTAAGAGAAAAAACACTAAACAAACCTACAGCATTATCTGATGAAGCTTTTATAGAGTTAGAACAAAAAAGAGACGATGTAGCAAATCAAGTAGTTAAGATAGTTTAATGATTGATATTATAAATGTAATTTTAGCGATACTTTCTATCTTAGTTATTCCTACTATGATTTTAATAGTAGCGATGAGAACTGAAATAAAGATATTAAAAAATGAAGTAGATCACTTACACAAGTTTGATGATTCTATTAATACTAAGTTAGATAAGATTTTTGATAAATTGGATGAATTGAATAAAAATAAATAACAAGGTTTGTGTGGTAAACCTATATTAAATTATTGAGCTAATAAATTTTTAGCGTCAGATTTGTTTAGTCCTGATTTAGAACAAGCAGTATCAAATGATTCATTTGATTTTAAAAGTCGTATTA
>Ga0193953_1000973_pt1 | contig 14151 bp, 6 predicted proteins | sample BB_4_MG_FD_140325 | JGI IMG/M metagenome (GOLD analysis project Ga0193953, IMG submission 140325) | Microbial mat bacterial communities from the Broadkill River, Lewes, Delaware, United States - BB_4_MG | ecosystem: Environmental > Aquatic > Freshwater > River > Microbial mats | place: USA... | reverse complement strand
GTACCATCTACTTCAACAGGGTTCGAATAATTTGGATCAGTTTTCTGATAATCTTTCACATATGTATCACCATAAGTTTCAAAATCAAAACCAAAACCAACTAATGTAAAGGTAAACTCATCATCATAGGCACCTGAAGTGGTTTTCTGAAGGGCAGTAGCGGCCCACCATTCCGGCCAATCGCCCCCGGCAGGCCCAATACCGAAGTGACCGGTAGCTAAACTATCCACTACCCATGTTTTGCCCTCTGTAGCATCCGCACCACCTGATAAGGCAGTTAGAATCGGACTGTCTAAAAAGGCATAATCTGTTTCTGTTTGAACCACTTGATCTGCTTTTTCGGTAGCCCCGTTATTTGTCGAAATGGTCAGTTTTACGTCAAATGTTCCTGGCAAGGGATAATAGGCAATCACTTCACTACCTTCAGCTGAAGCGCCATTACCAAACTCCCATTTGATGGTATGAATACCAGACACAGGCGTGTTGTTCTTCATCACAAAATGATAATCATCTTCACCCGGTGTAATGGTAAAACTCATCTCCTCGGCCGTTGGAGGATTATTTAAACCCGCACCTGGCTTATCAAATTCCTGAGGATCACAGCTTACGAACAGCAAAGCCGCCATTACCATGATTATCCCCGATTTAAATATATTTTTCATATTTATATCTCTTTAATTTATTCAACCAACAGATTAGTAACCTGTATTTTGCTGTAATTTAAATTCACCTTCCGTCTTATCAATTTCTGATTGCGGGATGGGCAGGTATTTTTTATAATCTTCCCAGGTCCGCTCTGAAGAAAACTCAGGAATACTTTCAGTCAAAACTGATGTATCACCCCAGCGAACCAGGTCCCAGAAACGCATGCCTTCACCCATGAACTCACGACGGCGCTCCAATTTAATGTTAGCAGCAGTGGCATCAATCGGATCTACCCCGGCACGTAATCTGATTTCATCCAAAGCACCTTGTGCCGTTACATCACCTATTGGTGCCACACCATGAATGACGATCAATTCAGCGGCATTCAATAACACTTCAGCATAACGGAAGATGCGTACATTGTTCTCAAAGTTCAAATCCTCACCGTAAGGTGCATCATTGTACTCTTTACGTGCAGCATATTTGGCCAAAAAATAACCGGTATCCTGAAAACGTTGCGTATAATCACCAGCATTAAACTGATTAATAGAAGCATTCAGACGTTTGTCATTGGCTTCATACAAATCAACTATTTCCGGACGCACAGGACCGAAACCCCATCCCCCTTTGTAAATCTCTAAACCGCTTAATTTATCAGCACCTGTTAATCCATTGGGCGAAATAAAGGCTGGCAAGTTAGTACCGTATCCTGACCAGGCCTCACCCCAGTCTTTTCCTTCCGGTAGATGATTAGCTTCGAAAATAGATCCGCTACCAAATTCACCTTCACGGTCCCAAATAGAAGCAAAATCAGCTAAGCCATAACCACCTTCACTGGCAATCTTCACCATGTCAGCTAATACATCGGCATATTTAGCCTCATCTTTTTGATACATAACCGTACGCGCTTTCAGCATCATGGCAGCGGCCTGAGACACACGTCCATCATTCTGAGCTGTTACATGTAATGGCAGTTTATCACCTGAAATGGCAAAATCCAGATCTTCAATAATTTCCGCATAAACCTGATCAGCGGCCATTTGAGGAGCCATATAAGGCGCTGGCAGATCTTCCTCGAAATAAGGAATATTACCCCAGAATTTCCATAACCAATGCACGTAATAAGCCCGTAAGAAACGCGCCTCCGCTTTGTATTGATTCAATTTATCTTCGTCCACATCAACCGCATTTTCACATGCGATGATGGCATTATTACAACGGCTCAGACCACTGTAATAAATGTTCCACAATCCACCTGGATTCTCATCTGCTGTGGCATCCAACTGTGACAAACGGTATAACATGGCCTGGTCACCGGCATCACCACCACCTTTGAAAATATCATCTGATCGTAAATCCGACATGAGGGTGACACTGTTATAGTTAAAGTCGGCATAACTATCGAACAATAACAGCTGGTAACACGATCCTAAGTTGGATAAAATGGCTCCTTCCGTAGCCGGTCCACCAGCTTCCTGTGAAGAGGTTGGCTCTATGGTCAGGAAATCATCACTGCAGGAGGTAAAACCAACTAACGCAGCGAAAAATATTGCCTTAATATACTTATTCATAATCATTCGTTTTTTTTGTTAGAAAGTAATGTTTGCGCCTACAGAAATGGTTCTGGCCTGTGGATAGATCCCACGATCAATACCAATAGTTGTATAGTCACCAGAAGCAATCTCCGGTTCAAATCCATCGTAATCTGTAAATGTCAATAAATTCTCAGCTGACACATATAAGCGTAAACGCTGAATGTGCGCACTCTTCAACAAATTCGTCGGAAGAGAATAGCCCAATTGAATGTTCTTTAGTCGAACGTATGATCCATCCTTAATATACAGATCAGAGGAACGCCAGTTACCATTGGGATTTTCTGTTGTCATGCGTGGCAGTGAGTTGGATGTACCTTCGCCTGTCCAACGATCCAAAATCCAGGCCGGACGATTCATAGCCGGTATATCTCCACGTTGTGAAAAGTCAAACACATCGTTTCCAACGGATCCCTGGAAGAACATATTCAAGTCAAAATTTTTCCATTCAGCCCCCAGGTTTAAACCAAAGGTCCAATCCGGCATTCCTTTACCAATCTTAGTCCGGTCGGCATCCGTAATTTTATCATCGCCATCCAGGTCTACAAATCGCACATCACCAGGCATTGCGCTCTCACCATAAGTCGTGTTATAAGCATCTGCCTCTGTTTGATTCTGCAGAATACCAGCTGTTTTGAACCCATAGAAATACGGGAATACTTCACCGTTCTCACCCTTTACGAAACTGCCAATACCTGAAGCACCCGAACTTTCATAAATATTTTCGCCCGACTCATTACCCATATTGATCAATTCATTCTTCAGGTAAGAAGCATTCGCTGATATATTATATACAAAATCTCCAATATTATTTTTATAAGAAATCTCAAATTCCAGACCGCTGTTTTCCATGTCACCGGCATTGGCAATAGGTGCACCTTTACCTACATAGCTAGGGATCGGTTGATCCATCAACATCCCGTTGGTTTTTTTCTGGAAATAGTCAAATCCAAATGTCAACGAACTATTGAAAAAGCGTGCATCGAATCCCACATCAATCTGCTCAGATTCTTCCCAAATCACATCCGGATTGGATATACGAGCAGGGCTGCTACCATATTGCATGGTTGAATAGTCGCCTGATCCGAAATAGTAGTTCTGATTTCCATCCATCAAACTGGTATAAGTAAACTGACCAATGTTTTCGTTACCGTTCATACCCCAACTGGCACGTAACTTCAAATAATTGAACCAGGTTGGTCGACCGTCCATAAAGCCTTCGTTGGTAACATTCCAACCGGCAGAGAAAGAAGGGAAAACCGCCCATTTATTTTCCGGACCAAAATTGGAAGAACCATCCCGACGAACCGTGGCTTGTACCATGTACTTTTCTCGATAGTTGTAATCCACACGACCGAAATAAGAAGCCAATGTCTTAGAAGTATAACCGCCGGTTCCGCCAGACACACGTTCATCATCCCGATCTGCAATGGCATAATCAATCACCGCTTTGGTCGGATCATTTTCCAACAAATCATAATCATCACCGGCTAAATCACGTACGGTATATTCTTGTGCCGATTGCCCTAATAACACAGAGAAGTTGTGCTTATCAGCAATTGTTTTGGTATAGTTGATCGTATTCTCCAACTGCCAGGTAAAACCGCGATGCATGTTAGAATACACATGACTACGGGTAATATCTTTACCTTGAGAAGCCAGAAAATGTGGGAATGTGTGGCCAGCACCACCCCAGAAAGCTAAATCCACACCATAGCTGGTTTTGAACTTAAGTCCCTCATACAGGTCTAATTCACCCCAGAAAGACGCCACAATTTTATCTGAATTATCAACACTTCTATCGGGTGCATTCAGCATGGCCACCGGGTTAGCAATTTCCTGAAAACCTGCAGGCGGAATGGAAAACACACGTCCATCCTTATCGGTAACTGCAGTTGGATGGGCCGCCAATACAGCATCCGGATCAAGCGCATAGACTGGTACAGTCGGATTAAAGGCCAATGCACTTCCTAATACAGAACCATACTCAGAGTTCGTTTCAATACCGGAGTTAATAACCCTTGAGTAACCGGCATTTACACCCACTTTAAATTTATTAAGAAATAACCGGTCCGTATCAAATACATTATAAGTATTGTTTGTACGCACACTGTAACGCTCATAATTCGATCGATCATAGTTACCACCGACAATACCTTCCTGGTTAAAATAGCCGAATGATAAAAAGTAAGTCACATTTTCGCTTCCGCCATTAATACTCACCTGATGATTTTGAACCGGTGCATTGTAATTGAAGGTTTCATCCTGCCAATCGGTACCTTCACCTGCTGCAGCAATTTCCTCCTGCGAATACCTTGGTGCATTGCCATCATTTAACAGGGATTCATTCATGATCACCATGTACTCTTCAGCATTCAAAACCGCTTTCTTTTTCCATGGATTTTGAAACCCATAAGAGAAATCATAATTAATGGTGGCTTTTCCTTGCTTACCGGATTTAGTTGTTACCAGCACAACACCGTTAGCAGCACGAGCACCGTAAATAGCAGCAGAAGCAGCATCTTTCAGGATTTCCACGGATTCGATATCGGATGGATTCAGGTAATTGATACCTCCACCAACTGCCATACCATCTACAATATATAGAGGATCACTGTTATTTATGGTGCCTACACCGCGGATTCTAACTTTAGAGTCAGAACCCGGCTGACCGGAACTTTGAGTAATTTGAACCCCGGATACACGTCCCTTCAAAACGTCCTCAATACGCGATGGATTAGCTGATTCCAACTCTTCAGCAGACACACTACTGATCGCAGCAGTTACCACACTTTTTTTCTGAACCCCGTAGCCAACTACCACAACTTCATCTAAATCTGTGATATCTTCAGTCAGTGTAACGTTAATCTCTTGGGATGTTACAATTGCCTCCTGAGGTTGCATACCAATAAAAGAAAATACCAATACATCATTGGTAGATGCATTAATTGAGTAAGTTCCTTCAATGGTCGTAATGGTTCCAATGGTTGTTCCTTTCACAACTACACTGACACCAGGAATGGGCTCGCCATCCGCTGCGCCCGTTACTTTACCTGTAACGGTTATTTCTTGTGCCTGGCTGGTTACAGCTAGCAGAAAAAGGAATAATATCCCTAACACATGTTTCATAATAAATGGATTTAAAGAAATAATGATGGGACAAACATATCGTCAGTTGTTAATGAATGCTAATAAAAAGCCTCACATAAAACTCACTTTATACGATTTTAAAACTCACAAAAAACTCACATTTCTTTTTGGTATAACCTATTTGTCAGCAACTTAAAAACACCAAAATACCAAAACAGCACTCACAAAAAAGTACACTTTTACCAAATCTCTTACACCTGCCAGGAAAAACATTTTTTAACACTTAAGTCTCATACAGAAATATACCCTTGCCACCATTCATACAAAAAACAAAGAGGTATAATGGCAATAAGACAGATTTTAAAAATTCAAAGAGAAAAATAAGGGGTGATTGGTTAAAAAATAAAAAATCAGATATTATCGCTCAAAATCCGAAAATAGTCTGGTAAAAGGAAAAGTTCCCCAAATATTTTCTACAATTGAGAAATATAGGCAGCTAAATTTTCGCCTTGTTCCAATTTTAGCTTTTGTCGTAAGCGATATCGATTATTTTCGACTGCACGTGAAGAAATATTCATTAAGGCGGCAATTTCTTTAGATGCCATCCCCATCCGTATGTAGGCACATAATTTTTGTTCACGCTGGGACAGGTCAGCATGTTTTTCTTTTAATCGTTTTAAAAATGCTTCATGCACTTGTTCTAAATGCGTTTCAAATACCTCCCAATACTGCTCGCTATCAATGTCCTTATCGATTTTTTTAATCAACAAATTCACTTTTTGCTCCACGTCCTTTTTATCATCCAGGCGCTTAATTTTTTTTAGATAATCTTTGATTAAGGTCAGAAACTCATTTTTTTGGATAATGCTCATGGTAGAATTGGCTAACTCTTTTTCTTTGTGTACCATTTCATTGCGGAGCTTTTCATTTCGCATACGAATCATCTCCTTCTCAGCTGTCAACGCTTCGTTTTTTAATTGCTCAGCCTTAGCTTTAAACCTCTCTTGCTGCTTCCTTTTTTCGCGCTGACGTGATACTTCAACCCGACGATTAAAAAACCAGACAACCAACACCGTCAATAAGACCAAAATCACAGCATACACCATTTTAGCATAAGTAGTACGATGCCACGGAGGTAAAACCACAAATCTAAAGGAAATGGGATCAGATTCAACGCCATAACGATTTCGTGCTACTACTTTAAACTCATAGGCTCCTTCTGATAACTTGGTAAATTGGCGAAAGGTCGAATGACTCCATTCTGTGGGTTGACTATCAAATGAAGATAAGAAAGTAGAATAACTCAATTCCTGCTCTTCGTAGTAAGTCGCTGCAAACTGAACATCAAAGGCATTATTTCGAAAGTGATATTCGGGAATAACCAATTGTGGTGTTGGCTTAGCCCCAGCCTGATTTAAGCAATATGCTACCGTATCATCCTGTCCTTTGAACGATCGTATATGAACCTTGAAGGGGATTTTGAAATTTCGTTGATCATCGACCGAATAGTGTGCAAATCCATCTTCAATCCCAAAAAAAGCATTCTCCCTATCGGATACACGAATAAACTCAAAACCATTCACCAATTTATTTTCAAGTGAGACAAACGGATAATCAATTTTTTTATAGGTCCCATCCTCCTGATAACGAAGCACCCCTACCTGTCCGGCATGAAAATACCAAATATTAGTGTACTGATCCTCTTTGACCCATAAGGGGTAGTTGTCTGCCGTAAAAAATTTATCAAACTGCTTATCTTTTTCAAACAATTCAGTTTTCTTATTAAAAGTATAAAGCCCCTCATTGGATGAAAAAAATGGTTCTCCTTGAATTTGCGACACAATTATTGATTCAGGATGACCTGGAAAATAATGAACCGGAAAGGTATCCACCTTATTAATCTTGGTAAAATCCTTTGATAACTGAAGCCTATACACTCCTTTATACCCATGTGACATCCACAGACTTCCATCAGCATCCCACTCTAAAAAACGTGAAGATTCCTCAAAACCTTTTACCTCAGATTTGAAATGCCACCTGCCAGCTTTTTTCTCCAATAGAATTAAACCGTGATAGGTGCCCGCCAACAATAGGTTTGGCTGTCCTTTAATGTGTTTGAACAACCATACACCGTCAACCACCGGAGGTGTGATTAAGTGACCTTTACCATTAAAAATTTCAAACACCCCCTTATTGTGACCACATAATAAAATATCCCCATCTTTAAACAAACTCCATACCTGTCCATCTGTCCCATCAATTTTACTAAAATCAGTGCGATCCATTAGAGGATTCTTAAAATCATCGCCGGTAATTTTATAAAGTGCCTGGTTGGTTCCTAAATAATAGTGATTCTGGTGAATATCCATCACATACCCAGTGCCAATATTGTAATATCCCTGCACAAAAGAAACACTTGAGTTTAGAGCTACCCGAACAATTCCATTATCCAATCCCCCCCATATGTTTCCTTCCCGATCCACAAACACACTTAACACGGTGTTATTCCATAAGCCTTTATCTTTATCAATCACTGTCACCACCTGCCCACTCTTATCACACACCACCAATCCGCTTTGAATGGTCCCAAATACGAATTGATCATTGTGATAATTAACACCACAAAAGATGTTTGTTTCTTTAAGCAGGTCACTGACCGGTACATCCCAGGGTTGAATATCCTGCATGTCCCACAAAAACAACCCCTTATTCATGGCCCCAATAACAATTTGCGTGGCTGACAAACTCACCACAGCCCCAATCATTTCACCGGAAAACTGCTCACCTCCTTGTACTTTGAAAATTTGATCGCCCCTAATTTCCATGAGGCCTTCGGTCTCATCTTGCACTAACAATAAACCATTAACCAGGAAAGACGAAACAAAACGCGAGACCGCCGGAATGACAGCAGTAACCTCATCATTTTTAAATAAGCAAATGGCCTTTTCAGAATGAAACACAATGGTGCCATTCCAATCATGTATATTCCAATAGTCACCGTTATTTCGTAGTTGGGGATAATTACCCAATGAATTATACTCTAAATGATGTAAAGAATCGTACTCAAAATACCCGATCTCATTATAGGTACCTGCGTAAATCCGAGTCCCAATGGCCTTTACACTGCGTACAATATAATTACCCATATCAGAATTCACTTTCCAATTTTCACCGTCATATTCAATGACCCCCTCATTGTTGGCAAAATAGAGCAAATCACTATTACTTTGTGTAATATGCCAGTTTTGAGTTCCTGCATTATATTCACGCCTATTGAAATGCTCTATTTCCGGAATCCCATACTTTTTATTTTGGGCAAATGAGACAATTAATAACGCTGAAAGAATAAAGTAGACAACAAGGAGACTGCAAACTCTTTTCATATGATGAATTTAATTTCAAAGGTCATATGGAACTCTCAAATAAATTGGATCATCCTGCTCGGTAAAAATCAGATAATCAAATTCACAGGTTCGTTTCATGGAACAAAGACTTTATGAAATCGAAAATAACTAAAAGCATTTACTATCTCAAACGAAACATCAGAAATAAAAAATAAATACTCATCACCTCGAAAATCAGTCATAATGCATATTTTTGACTCCTTAACACGTCGATAGTATCATGCGCAAAAAACTATTCATTATCATTCTCACAGCCATCCTATATTGGATCATCAAAAACTATGTCCCCTATGGTGGATATATAGTATATCCCATCACGTTATTAGTCACCTTTTTTCACGAAACAGGACATGCTTTGTTTGCCTTGTTAACAGGTGGTATGGTAGAGGGTATTCAGATTAACAGCGATGGATCAGGATTTGCACGCATTGGCGGTGGATGGTCATTTCTGGTGTTACCAGGAGGCTACATTGGAAGTGCTCTTTGGGGAAATTTACTGCTCTACATGGCGCTTTACAAAGAGAAATACAGTCGCTTCCTGCTCTATTTCATCATCGCTATTCTGGTTTTCAGCGCCATTGTTTGGTTCAATTCCATTGGCACCTCTGCCCTATTAATTGCATTTGCCGCCTTCCTGGTTTGGATGAGTCGACAAAAAACAGGTGTCATTTCAAGTGTACTCCTCATCCTGGGAACCACCTCTCTCATCTATATCATCATGGATTTTAATGGCGGGCCATCGTCTGATCTGGCACGTTTCACAGCACTGATTCCAATTTTACCTGCTTTTTTGTGGGCTATTGTTTGGTTAGTGGCTGTTTTAGCATTGACTTATGCCATTCAAATACGGAAAAAGAACTAAAAATCAAGTCTGTTTATAAAAAAAGGTGATTCACACAATGGAACCACCTTTTTATTAGTCTCTACAGCCAATGAATTATAGCTTTTCTCAAAGCACTCTAATTTGAAATATTAGGATTTGCAGCGACTGTCTCCTGCCCATACAAAAATACATTTCGGTCTTGCGAACTTACTTCTTTATCCCACCATGCATCATTATGCTTTCCATAACGAACTAAATCGTTCCGACGGTGGCCTTCATATGACAACTCACGCCCTCTTTCAGCCAGCAACTCATCTAAGGTTAAAGTTGCCGCATCATAGTTATATGCAGTATTACCTCCAAAAGCCCGGGTGCGAATGGCATTCACCAATGGTAGTGCTGCCTCAACATCACCCAGACGTAAGTAACATTCAGCTTTCAAAAGCATGGCATCTGCATATCGGAAAATAACCCAGTCATTATCCATTTGCTTCTCACCAATAGGAATGGTATACTTCACATTTCGAGCTCCCTGATCTTCACGAGAACCAGTCATACTAGTAATATCAACGGTTAAAATAAGTGGTTCACCATTGGCCTCTTCGCTTCCAAGTAATGGATTTCCTTCCAGATCGTATTGTGGACCTACCAAGAAACCTGTTCGGCGTAAATCATTTTCATCAAAAGACCTGTAATGATCAGGCTGACATGCTACCCCGTTCCAGGCAGCATACCCCAGACTCCAGGCACCAGGATGCGCATAATGTAACGTCCAGTTATGCAGGTAGGCTCCGGTGTAAACATTCTCTTCATAAGGAAGGACTAATAGATGCTCCACACAATCCCTGTTATCTACCTCAAACGACTCTCTCCATCCTGGCGTCAATTGAATATTGTTAGATATTTTATCAATGGCCTCAATACATTCCGTCCATTTTTCAACACCCGTCCAAACTTTATAATTGACATAAACCTTAGCAGCTAACATATGAGCCGCATCTTTATTAAATCGGCCATATCCTGTAGCCACTCCTTTTTCTGGTAAATCATCAACAACATCATCAATTTCGGCAATAATCCAGTCCAGTACAAATTTTGCTTCCTCCAGTTTAGGATTACCATCAACAACAGTTGAAGTTACCAACGGCACTTTACGCCAATGATCAACCAATTTATAATACATGTATGCCCTTAATGCACGTACATGAGCTCTTTCTTCTGCTATGGATATGGCTGAAACATCTTCCTCAGTGATATCCGCATACTTTTCCAGAAACTTATTACATCCGGCAATTACACCATAATGATTATTCCACGCATAATCAAAAGGCCAATCTACTTCCGTCCAAGTATGCCAGTGTAAACGCTGCCAGATACCGCCATCTTCACCATGCTTACCCTTTTGAGGCCAGCAATAGGAATCTGCAGTCAACTCGGTTAATAACCAAAATTCATAACCATAACTTTTACCCCAATCAGTAAAAGGTGCAAAAGCCTCACTTATGATGGGCCCATCAGCAGCCGTGAAATTTTCTTCCGGAATACGCGAATAAAACTCTTCGTCAATATCGGTACATCCAGTTGTAAAGACTAAGCTGCCCACAACTAAAAGAAACAATACTTTGTACATGTTATTATATATTTTCATGTTTACTTCTTTTAAAACTTAACATTTAATCCAAAGGTGTATGTTGTGCTCCGTGGATAGAACCCCCATCCATCATGCCCACCATTTGTACCAATTTGCACTTCCGGATCAATACCGGAATACCCGGTGAAGGTGTGTAGATTCTGAACCGTTGCATACAATCTCATGTGCGAGAAGCCCACCCTGAATTCTTCAGGTAAGGTATATCCCAGTGTGATGTTGTCAATTTTCAAGTAATCACCTTTTTCCAGGTAATAATCCGAAAATGCCGGCCGATCCCGCAAGGGGCTGTCGATGGCAGAAGTCAACAAATTACTTGGATAAAAGTGTGGGTTATTCAAATAAACATTCTTCTCGTTAACAATATCAAAACCGGCTGCACCTCTGAAGTTCATTGAGAAATCTAAGCCTTTATAGTTTACGCGAGGCGTAAAACTGAAATTATATTCAGGATTACCATTCCCAAGTGATACTTTATCGTCCTGTTCAATATCATCCAGATTAGCTTCGCCACCATCTGCAGTGACAAACAACCATTTCCCGTTTTCATCAAGCCTACTAAACTTATAACCATAAAAAGATCCGATAGGCTGACCTGCTGTATGACGATAAATAGAACCCACACCACCTACTTCTGAAAGGCCTCCGTAATCAACAAAGTTTAACTCGTTTACGTCATTATCAAGATTCACCAGTTCGTTTTTATTGAATGAAAACGTCACATCTAAACTAACTGACAAATCACCTGTTCTGATGATTGAATTTTGAAGTCCAAGCTCAATTCCCTGGTTAGTCATTTCACCAACATTTGTCCAGGTTTTAGAAAACTTATTTGGAGGTACAGGTACTGACAAGTTCCACAACATATCCGATGTAGTACGGTGATAATAATCAAAGCTACCAGTGATGCGGTTGTTCAACACTCCAAAATCGATACCGGCATTAATTTCAGACTTTGTTTCCCATCCTAAATCCGGGTTAGCATTATAAGTACTGGAGTATACCGGAATCTTATTACCCGCATAGTCAATAAAACTATTATCAAACTCAAGTGCTTCGCGCGACAGGTAGTTTGATTGTATAATGTTTCCTGTCACACCAAATCCCACACGAAGCTTTAAATTATTCACCACTCGAACATCATCCATAAAACTCTCTTCAGTAATTCTCCATCCCACAGATGCGGCTGGGAACGTAGCCCATTTATTGTTGGCTCCAAAACGACTTGAACCTTCATGACGCACAGTAGCCGAAAACAAGTATTTGCCGGCATAGGCGTAGGTTAAGCGGCCAAAGAAAGCAGACAAACGATCACTATCACGATAGCTGCCCATTGTGGCTTTCCCGTCCAACAAGTAGCTTCCTGCTGCTAAGCCATAAGCTCCCAGATCATCCGTAAGAAAATTGGAATTACTGGCATTAAAACTTGAGAATTCATGATACTCATAAGTATGCCCTAGTAACACCCCTAATGAGTGTACATCACCCAATACTTTTTTATAATCCAATGTAAGATCATACATTTTTTTTGTATCGTCAGAATGATATTGGAATGCATTCCCATCACGCACCTCGGCGATGGACGTAGGCGAAACAATTTCCTGATAATTGCGATCATACACACTTTTGAAATGGTAAGCTCCGAATGCACCGACGGTTAAACCATCAATAAGTTCATACGTACCTCTCAAGCTAGCCACGACTTTACGGCCCAGTCCACTTTTCGACTCTTGCTCTCTTTTCGCAATTGGATTGTAAGCTCTAAAACCGGTTGGCTTAGTGTACATGCCGTCTTCATCAATAATGGGACGGGTTGGATTAATCCGGGTCGCCATTTCTGTATCGCGGTAATCATTTCCAGTACCATCGTACTTTTTATCAGCGTAATTTCCCTCATCAAAAGTAGTCGAAATAATCGTATTAATCATCAGACGGCCATCATAGCCAGTGTGCGTCACGCCAATACGCGCATTTAAAGACTCTTTTCCACTATTAATCATGATACCTTCCATGTCTCGATAGTTTACAGATGCACGGTAGCTTAACTTTTCGGTTCCTCCTGAAAACGATAAATTATGCACCTGAGAAAAAGGCTTAGCAATGAGACCATTAAGATAATCTTCATCAGCACCTAAATCAGTAAACGATTTATTTGGATCGTCAGCCTTTAGAAGAGCTCCCATCTCTAAATACTGTTGCGCATTCATCATATCCGGCACATTGTACGCCCGCTCGGTAGAAACATAACCTGAGTATTCCACTTGAAGAATGCCCTCTTTGCCACCTTTCGTAGTGATCAAAATAACACCATTACTTCCACGTGTACCATAAATGGCAGCAGCAGATCCATCTTTTAACACATTGATACTTTCGATATCTTCAGGAGCCACAGTATTTAAGTCTCCGCCACTTACACCATCAATAACAATCAATGGGGAAGCACCTGCTTTTAATGTTCCTTGCCCCCTCAAGCGAATATTAAACGATCCGTTTGGATCATTACCTGCAGGACGAACAATCTGTAGACCGGCCACTTTGCCTTCGACTGCCTGCAGCGGATTGGCCGCAAAACCCTGATTAAAATCAGCAGCCGACACTTTAGCGACAGAACTTGTCACTTCGGTTTTCTTTTGGGTACCATAACCTACCACTACCACTTCATCCAACCCCTGCACATCTTCAACAAGAGTGATATTAAGAGTAGACTGGTTTGAAACCACTACTTCCTGATTCACAAAACCCACAAATGAAAATACCAAAACAGCTTCTTCATTGAGGTTTGCAATTTCGTAAATCCCATCCACATTTGTGATGGTCCCTTGATCAGTGCCTTTAACTAAAATGCTGACACCGGGAATGGGTTGCCCTGATTCATCGACAACTTTACCGGTTAATTTCTTTTGTTGATTAATGGCATTCGCATAAACAGCGGATGTTTCTGCCGGATGT
>Ga0193953_1000970_pt1 | contig 14164 bp, 12 predicted proteins | sample BB_4_MG_FD_140325 | JGI IMG/M metagenome (GOLD analysis project Ga0193953, IMG submission 140325) | Microbial mat bacterial communities from the Broadkill River, Lewes, Delaware, United States - BB_4_MG | ecosystem: Environmental > Aquatic > Freshwater > River > Microbial mats | place: USA... | reverse complement strand
CTGGTGAGTCATAGGGGGTAAAAAAACTAAAACAAATTCGACCAGGCCCGCCACTTCTTGCGCGGTTTCTTAACCGGTACTTCCACCATGGGCGTCAGTTCCTTGAGTTCTTTAGGCAGGCTGAAGCACACTTTGGCCCCTTTCTTTTGGTCCGACACCGTCCAGATGCGGCCACCGTGACGCTCCACAAATTCTTTACAGAGGATGAGGCCCAGACCGGTACCCTTGGCCGAGTTGCCATTTTCCAGGAAGTAGGCTTCCTTATGGGTGAACAGGTTCTCCGACTCTTTGGCCGAGAAACCAATCCCTTCATCGGCAATGCACAGGATCACCTCTTCGGCTTGCTCAGTAGCTGAGATGGCCACAGTCGATTTCTCAGGAGAGAACTTAATGGCATTGGACACCAGGTTACGCACAATGGTGTTAAGCATATTTTTATCCACCGTGAGCTGCAGCTCTTCCGGCACATCACATTTGAATTGAATACCACGGGTATTAACCGCTTTATCCAGCAATTGTACCGTATGGCAAATTAACTCTTTAATAAGCGCCGTTTCCGGCTTAAATTCAATCTGGCCCCGTTGTGAGTTGGCCCAGCTCAATAGGTTCTCCAGCAGGTGGTAAGTGCTGGTAGACGACTCCCGGGCTGCACTCAGCAGGTTATGAAAATCTTCGGGTTCAAATTCGCCCAAATCCATGTATAGCTCAATGAGCTCCTTTAAACCACCCACCGGCCCGCGCAGGTCGTGACCAATAACCGCCAGGATGCGGTCCTTAGAACGGTTAGAGCGTTGCAGCTCCTCATTAACCGCAATAATCTCCTGCTTACGTTGCTTCAGTATGTGTTGCGACTTTTGCAAACGCCGCCGCTGTCGGTTCACCAACACCCCTATGCCAATGAGTAACAAAGCCAATACCGAAACCGACAAGGTAACCAGTTTTTGATTGTTTAGTTTCGCTTTTTGCAGGGCATCCTCTTTTTGCAACAGTTCTATCTCCCGGTCTTTCTCCAGCATCTCGAAGCTTTTTTGCATGTCGATTAGTTTGTCGGAGAAAGCGGCATTAGCGGTTGAATCATTGGCTAATGAATACTTATGTAATGCTTCTATAGCCAATTCTGTTGAATTGTTAAGAATGTGATAGTGAACACAATTAAACATAAAGTCTAGGTAAACTTCATCTAATGGCTTTGAATCTTTAAAGTAATTGTTTAGTTGTGTGTGGAAGTGGCTGGCTTGAAGTGTTTTATTTTGTCTTAGATAAACTCGAAATAAATTTTGAGATGTATTTATTATGCCTAAAGAATCATTTTTATTTTCTTTTATTTTGAGAGATTTTATAAAATACGATTCAGCAAGATTCCAATTTTCTTTTCTAAGAAATAAAACACCAAGATTATTATAGAGCAATCCAAGTCTAGGATGATTTTTTTTAGATGAAATTCTCTGTTCTAATTTTAAATAGTATTCAAGAGCTTTGTCAAATTCTGTTTTTTGGTTATAATGGTTAGCAAGATTTAAGTAGCAGATATCGATTAAATTTGGACTTATTTTATTATTTACTAATTCTAGAGCTGACAGATATTCTTTTTCAGCAAGAATATGGTTTTTGTTTTGGGAATAATAATTTGCCTTAACAAGATATACCTTTAATAAATACTCAAAATCTTTATTGGTTTTGAAAATGTTTACAGATGCATTAAGTAATTCTATGCCAATTTTCTCATTTTCATCAGTTTTTATTTTACCAATATAAAGATAGCAGATTGCTTTCTCTGATTCTAAGTTTAGGCCATTAAAAATCTTTATTGCATCCTCAAAAGCTGACACAGCTTTGATATGATTCTTTTTTTTGTAATAATAATAACCTGTTGCATAATGTTTGAGTGCTATACTTTCTGCATCAGAAGTCGAAATTGTAGATTCGATGTATGTTAAAGCGTTACTCTTCCCTTTAAATTCATTAATTTTTTTTTCAATTATAATCCTACGTTTGCTGTATTCGCATTCTGCATGTTGGAAACTACTTGAAAATGCATTTAGTGAAGTAGAAAAAAAGTACGAGCCCAATAAAAAGAATAATAAAATTTTATGTTTTTTTATTGGGCTCATTGCTAATAATTAAATTGGATCTTCGTATTCTAATGTGGTTCCTTCTTCAGCTTCTTCACCTTTTACTGATTCTGAACTCATCGCCATAGCGCGAGTCTCAGTTAAACCATTAGATTTTACTTTCACATTAACACCACGCTCCAACAAACCAACCTCTTTTCGATTAATGGTAAAATCCACGCCAAAATAATCAAATTCTGTGGAAGTACCACTATAATTGATGGTTAAAGGGCGGTAAAGGATACGGTCAGATACAGTTCCTTCGCCGGAAGCTGTTGGTTTACTGTCTTTTGGAAGGTAGGATACCGTCCTGATTTTAAATGCTTCAATGTTACCGTCCTGGTCTTTCACGGTCTCCAAGTTCACGTAAGGTACTTTTTCTCTCATTTTATTTTCCGATTACTTAATAATTACTCAGGCCTGTTAGCATTATTTTCTAACTGTTCAAAAAAATACATATTGCTGTTTGGTTTTAGCAGGCATTTTCTTGTTTACAGCCAATGGCAATGCTTATAGGCCCATTGTCATTAATTGTTAAAAGTATAAAAAAGATGGAGAGTTAAGTACGAATAATTCGAATTTTATTTAAGTGAAGTCCAATTGGTGATGAGTGGGTGGTTTTTGAGGGTGGGAGGTGTTGAGGGTAAAGCGAGGTGACTGGTTTGGGAATCACCTCTTATTGTTTGTCTATGGTACATCTTCTTCTGCGTATTCAATGGAAATACCATCAGCCCTAAGGTTATCTATATCTAATTTTTGTTCCGGTTGCACTTCCTTTTTTTCCGAGCAGGCGGTAAAAGCCGGCAACATTAGGACGGTTGCCGCCAGTAATAATAGTAATTTTTTCATGTTTGTTTTGTTTATGAATTGTATTGGGGTGAAGATAATTAATTTTTTTGGTTTTCGTGAATTTCTTACCCTCTTAATCTCCCTATTCATAGGGAGACCGAAATGTGGTTGGCATGATGGGGTGTTTGCGTTGTGGTGAATGGTAATTGGTCCCCCTGTTGCAGGGGGATTCAGGGGGTAAACTAAGCACAAAACAAAACTTACTGCTCAAACACATCTCGAATGCGATCCAATACTTCTTCCATATTCTCTAATGCTTCATTGTTTATTCTGATGACAATTAACCCCAGCTCTGTAAGGATAGAATCTCTGAAGGCATCTCGTTTTTTGGTATGATGGTGTATTTTACCGTCTGGCTCAATCACTAAAATTCCTTCAGCACATTGAAAAACAGGAGTGTAGGAATCGTGATGGATAAGAATTGTTCAGAGGGTGTGGCATTTTTTTCTTACCCTTTGAATCTCCCTATTCATAGGGAGACCGAAATGTGGTTGGCAGGGTGTGGTGTTGGCGTTATGATAATTGGTATTTCTCCATCCTGCTGGCAGGGGGAGGAGGCTCGCTGGCAAGTCGGAGGGGGTACATGTAGGAATTCAGAAAATCAATACTCTCACACCCTCTCCATTAGATTCTTCTTATCCGGATCTTGCCTGCTATCCCAAAGCATGACGACGATAATCGTTTGATGAGTTATTTCATTAATAATTTGGTAAGGTCCTATATAGAGGATTTTTACACCATTCAAATCAGTAGGCAAACCCATGTGCGGATTTTATGCCAGTAGTTTTAAATTTTCTCTGATGAGAGTGTGGAGTTTACGACTGTAATGTGTATTCCCATGTCGCTTTATGAAATATTCTAAAATCGACATGAGATCTTTTCGGGCTGCGCTGGTCCAGACTATATTGAATCGAGCCATTGATCAATTTCTGATTCTAAGGTGTCATTTGCCATGGTTTCGCCCTTACGAAATTCTATCCGTCCTTCTTCCACCCGTTTAAGCTGTTGTTCATTGAGCAGATAGCTTGAACTGCTAGTTTTGGCTTCAATAATGGTGAGAAGAGCATTTAAAAATGAATCATCAGTGATGCTTTCGATTTTTTCTTTGATATTATGTCTGAGTTCACGAGTATTCATGACTTGTTTTAGTGTAAAGATACATCATTTTAAAGATGAAGTAAATTTCAACCCAATGCTTGTTCTATGTATCAGAATAAAAGACATTTGATTACGTGTTGTTTATAAATTACATTTCCGAGGCAGTTAATTTTAAAGGCAGTGTAAGGCGCTTTTTAGATCGATAGTTTTAGTATCTTACCACTATGATTGATGTATTTTTTAGCAGAATATTTCTTTCCAGAACATTTGAAGGGCTTGATACTTGATACTCATATCTTGATACTTTTCTGCGATTATCAGCGGAATATACGTGAACATCTTCTCTATTTAAAATTAATCCAAATAAACATTGCAAAATAGTTTAAGCTTACTTAAATTTGTAGTCAAAATAACTTAAACAATTCCTTATTCAAATTGTCAGATAAGGTGAATTAAAGAAAAGAGCTTATGCATTCGGTGTCGATAGAGGATTTTATAAAGGCCATTTACCTGATCAACCAGGATGAGCAGGTGCGGGTGTCGGGCAAGTTACTGGCCGAGCGTTTGCAGGTGAGCAATGCTGCCGTAACCGACATGGCGCGTAAGTTAGATGAAAAGGGTCTGATCAGTTATCAGAAATATAAAGCCTTGGAGCTGACAGAGAACGGCCGCATGATGGCACTTCAATTAGTTCGTCGACACCGCTTGTGGGAGTTGTTTTTACATCAGGTGTTGAAGATGGATTTACAACAGGTGCACAAAGAGGCGGAGCAGCTGGAGCATCAAACATCAGAGGACTTGATTGCGGCCATGGATCGTTTTCTGAAGCACCCACAGTTCGATCCACATGGCGATCCCATTCCAGGTGTGGATGGGCAATTACCTCAGCGGGAACAGGTTGTGAAACTGTCAAAGCTGCCGGCGGGAGCTTATCGCATCGTGCGCTTAACCTATAGCCACAGCGATCTGGCAGCTTTTTATGAGCGGCATCAGCTGGCATTGGGTATGTCACTGCAACTGGTTCAGCGTTTCGAGTTGGACGCATCGGTAGAGATCAGGGCTAATAATCAAAGCATTGTGGTGAGCGAAAACATGGCAGACCACATCTATTGTGAAGAAGTAAATTAAAATTAAGTACATCAATTATAGATTGTTATAACATGGAATTTAGCAACATATTATTTGCATTTGGATTGACATTATTTGCGGGCTTGAGCACCGGTATCGGGAGCGCCATGGCCTTTTTTGCCAAGCGCACCAATACAAAGTTTCTGGCCATTTCGCTGGGATTTTCAGCCGGGGTAATGATATACGTCTCTTTTGTGGAGATTTTTATGAAAGCCAAGGATACCCTGGTGGAGAATTATGGGGAAGCACCTGGTACCTGGTATACGGTATTGGCTTTTTTCGGGGGCGTTTTATTCATCGCCTTAATCGATAAATTTATTCCTTCCCAGGAAAACCCGCATGAACTGCATTCCATTGAGGAGATGGATGGAAAAAAGAAACCGCATGATAAGAAATTGATGCGCATGGGTATGTTTACAGCCTTGGCCATTGGGATTCATAATTTCCCGGAAGGCCTGGCTACCTTTACGGCTGCCTTGCAAGATCCCAACCTGGGTATTGCCATTGCGGTGGCCATTGCCATTCATAATATCCCGGAAGGTATTGCGGTCTCTGTGCCAATTTATTATGCCACGGGTGATAAACGAAAAGCGTTTCGCCTGAGTTTTTTATCGGGATTGTCCGAACCAGTAGGGGCTATCATTGGTTACTTAATCTTAATGCCGTTCATGACCCCATTATTATTTGGGATCATCTTTGCAGGAGTGGCTGGTATCATGGTGTTCATCAGCTTGGATGAGTTATTGCCATCAGCCCGTGAATATGGCGAACACCATTTGTCCATTTATGGATTATTTGCCGGAATGGGGGTTATGGCAATTAGTTTATTGTTGTTTTTGTAATAGAAAAAGGAAAACTATGCAAAAGTTTATTATTACACTTATTATAGGATTATTAGTAGGTCAACTGGCTGAGGGCCAGAAAACCGATTCCAATATTTTTGGAGATGTGAAAGCGGAAGGAGAGCATTTGCCCTTTGTGAATGTCTATCTGAAAGGTACCCATTATGGTACCATGACGGATAATTCCGGTCACTTTATGTTGATTAATCTGCCGGAGGGCACCCATACTTTAGTGGCTAGTTTGATGGGTTTCAAACCGGTGGAGAAGGAAGTGGTAATTGAGCCGGGGAAAACCATCGAAGTGAATTTTGTACTCGAAGAGCAAGTGATGTCACTGGATGACATTGTGATTACGGGTACCAAAACTTTCAAGCGAAAAACCGAATCGCCGGTGGTGGTGAATGTGATGGAAGGCAAGAAGCTGGAAATGTTACAAGCCGGTACACTTTCTGAAGGATTGGCTTTCCAGCCGGGCTTGCGCATGGAAACCGATTGTCAGACATGTAACTATACCCAGTTGCGTATGAATGGATTGGGAGGTGCCTATTCACAAATATTAATCAACAGTCGGCCGGTGTTTAGTCCGCTGACAGGTTTATATGGACTGGAACAGATTCCGGCCAACATGATTGAGCGTATTGAAGTGGTACGTGGTGGCGGATCCGCTCTGTATGGGGCTGGTGCAGTTGGGGGAACGGTGAATGTGATCACCAAAGTACCCGATGTCAGTAGTTTCTCGGTTTCAGCCAATCAGGCCATTATCAATGGAGATGCCAGCGATTTTCAGTTGAACGCCGATGCAGGTGTCTTGACCGATCGTAAAAATGCTGGATTAACCTTGTTTGCTTCACATCGCAAGCGGGAATCGTATGATCATAATGATGATAATTATAGTGAATTGCCCGAATTGTCCAACAACTCATTTGGTTTCACCTCCTTTTTGTTGCCCGCTCCCAACCACAAGCTGGAGCTCAGTTTTTCCAGCATGGAAGAGTATCGCTACGGGGGTGAGCAAGGTGTAACACCAGCTTACCTGGCTGAGCAATCGGAAGAGCGCACGCACCGCGTATTGATGGGGGGATTGGATTACAGTTTCGCTTTTAACAGTAACCAGAGTTCTTTTGCAGCCTATATTGCCGGCCAGCGCACCGATCGCGATCATTACACCGGTATTAAACCCGATTTGGGAACACCTGAATACGATGAGTTCCTGGAGCTGCCACCCTATGGTACCACAGATAATCAAACCTACATGGGAGGAGTGCAGATGAATCATCTCTTGCCTGATTTTTTAGGTGGAAAGAATAATCTGACCTTTGGTGCTGAGTACAATTACGACATGGTGGATGACGAAATAAAAACCTATCAGTATATCATTGATCAAACAACACGTAATTTTGGATCATACCTGCAAAGTGACTGGGCGGTGAGTCGCAAGTTTACAGTGTTAACCGGTTTACGTGCGGATAAGCACAACATGGTGGACAATGTGATTTTCAGTCCCCGTGTTTCATTATTGTATAAAAACAACGGATGGCAAGTGCGCAGTGGATGGTCTACTGGTTTTAGGGCGCCCCAGGCTTTCGATTCAGACATGCACATTGCTTTTGCAGGTGGCGGGATTCAGCGGGTTGAGCTGACTGATGATTTGAAAGAGGAAACCTCGCAAAGCTGGACCGCTTCTTTAAATTTTGATCAGCCACAGGAGGCTTACATCTGGGGATTTACCCTGGAGGGTTTTTATACTACCCTGTATGATGCATTCGTCCTGGAAGAGGCTGGTGTAGACGAACTGGGTAATTCCATTCTTGAAAAACGAAATGGCGACAATGCCACTGTGAAGGGAGTAACTGTAGAATTGCGTGGAAACTATAACCGCTTATGGCAATTGGAAACGGGTTATACCATCCAGTCCAGCCAGCACGAAACGGCAGTGAACTGGTCGGAAAATATTGAGGGGACAAAGGATTTTCTGCGCACACCGGAGCAATATGGGTATTATACGTTTACCTATAGTCCTGCCTGGGGAATTAAGGCTGCTCTTTCAGGTGTGTATACCGGTTCGATGTTGGTGCCCCATTATGGTTTACCTGGAGATGCCGGTACGCCGGAGGTCGATCAACTGGTCAAGTCTGATTCCTTTTTCGAAACCAATATCAAGCTGAGTTATGCATTGGATTGGCGTGATGTGGGGGTAGGCCTTGAGTTTTTTGGCGGGGTGCAAAACGTATTTAACCAGTATCAGGATGATTTCGATTCCGGTAAAAATCGGGATAGTAACTATATTTATGGCCCGTCTCGTCCACGCACGGTATTTTTCGGGATGAAATTGTTTAGTTTGTAGTGATATCAATAATGTCCTAAATATTATTTTCAAATCAAATGTGATCGACTTTAATTATAGTTTAGGAGTGATCTTGGGTGATAAGGGGGCTTTTTATCTGCCTTCAAAAAATAGCGTTAAAAAATTTATTGTATTGGAGCGTTTAAAAAGAAAATCTGTCTGAGTGAAACGAGTTATTTTCTTTTAGCGCAAAGGAATTAAATTTTAGTTATTTATTGATAGCAGGGGCTTCTTTTGTTTACTTTTCTCAGCTATTGGAGAAAAGTAAAAGCCCGCGCGGCTAGAGCGCTTAAGTTAAATATATTTTTATTTTAGGATAACAATGTAGTGATATGTTAAAAAAAGAACGTTACCATAAAGTCATAGATTATTTTCAGGAACACATGCCGGTGGCTGAAACGGAGTTGGATTATTCCAATCCCTATGAGTTGCTGGTGGCCGTGATTTTATCAGCCCAATGCACAGATAAGCGGGTGAATATGATGACGCCCGCTATTTTTGAGCGTTTTCCAACAGCTTATGAAATGGCTGAATCTACACCTGATGAGATTTTTACTTACATCAAGTCATGTAGTTACCCCAATAATAAAAGCAAACACCTGGTGGGGATGGCTAAAATGCTCACTGAAGAATTTGGTGGTGTGGTACCCGATGATGTCAAAGTATTGCAAAAACTACCCGGTGTAGGACGTAAGACGGCTAATGTCATTGCATCAGTCGTCTATGAGAAACCTGCCATGGCGGTGGATACCCATGTGTTTCGGGTAGCAGCCCGTATCGGATTAACCACCAATTCCAAAACGCCCTTGGATACCGAGAAACAGTTGGTAAAGTATTTTCCGGAAGAGTTATTGCCGGTGGCACACCATTGGCTGATTTTACACGGTCGATACGTTTGTATGGCCCGCAAACCCAAATGTGGTCGCTGCGGCTTAAAATCATTTTGCCGTCACTACGAGAAAGAAATGGAGAATGCCTGATAGTACTTATAACACCAGGCTTCAGCCTGGTGTTAATACAAGGAGCAGGAGGCTTATTCCGAATGATCCATGGTTAAATCACCACCCGATGCATCGCCTTTTTGAAAGGCTGTAGGAGTGACGCCAAACAAGCCTTTAAAACTCTTTGAGAAATATTTCGGATCGTTGAAACCCACATGATAAGTTACTTCTGATACATTGAGTTCACCTTGCTTCAGGAGCTTGGCCGCTTGTTTTAAACGAATGGTCCGAATGAATTCACTGGTGGATTGTCCCGTTAATTCTCGTAGCTTCATGTGTAACAGGGTTCGGCTCACATTCATCTTTTTCACCATTTCCGACACATTAAAGCGCGGGTCGCCCATGTTTTCCTCCACTAACTTAACAGCGCGGTTTACAAATTGCTTATCGGCTGAGGTGGTGGCGATCTCTTCCACAAAATCCCACTGTTCTTTGAAGCGTTCCTTCAAGTGACGACGACTGTTCAATAGGTTTTTCACCTGCGTCAGTAAGATCTGTTTGTTAAAGGGTTTCACCACATAGGCATCCGCACCGGTTTCCAGACTTTCCAGGCGCGATTCTACGCCATCAAGGGCGGTGAGCATAACGATGGGGATGTGACTGGTGATAACGTTTTTACGCAGTTTCTCACAAAACATGAAACCATCCATTTCCGGCATCATCACATCTGAAATAATCAGCTCTGGCAGGGTCGACGTTGCTTTTTCCAGACCTTCCAGTCCATTGCCAGCTTCTTCCACCCGGTACTCTTTCTCCAGTAATCCCCTCACATAGGTTCGTACATCCGGTTGATCTTCCACAATAAGTATTTTGGGTTTATCAATCAGTTCCGGATTTGTTTTATTCTCACCGGCAGGCTCAGAGGCCAATTCAGTCGATTGGGGTATCAATTCGATTGACACTTCATCTTCAAGAATTTCTTTTTTCTTAAATGACTCTTTGGCAACGGACAGGACTACCTCGAAACAGGTACCCTTAGGTGTATTGTCAAGAATATGGATGTTGCCCTTATGGGATTCTGTAAAATCTCTTACTAAGGATAAACCAACACCTGTACCAGCACCAGCATGTTGCTGGTGTTGTTCCACCTGGTAGAAACGATCAAAAATTTTAGGTTTATCTTCAGCAGGTATCCCGGGTCCGGAATCTGTAACCCGAATTTTTACTTCCCTGGCATTGAAAGGCTCCAGGGAGAGTTTAATTTCACCACCTTCAGGTGTAAATTTAAAGGCATTGCTAAGCAAGTTAAACACGATTGTTTCCACTTTTTCAGTATCGAACCAAACCAATAGTGATTGATTACAAATTTCAACATGGTAGTGAATGTGTTTTTGTGCAGCGATGCCCTTGAAAGAATCAGCGATGCGATGGATAAAGGCAGTCATCTCACGCTGGCGAATGGTGAGTTTCATGTTCCCTTGCATTACCTTCCGGAAATCCATCAATTGGTTGATGAGGCGGAGCAGACGATCGGTATTGCCTTTCATCATGTCCAGTTGCTTCCGTACGGTTGCAGGAATCGCTTCCGGCTCTGATAGAATCTCTTCCAGTGGCCCGGCAATCAAGGTAAGAGGTGTCCGGAACTCATGGGAAACGTTCGTAAAGAAGCGCAACTTCATTTGGTTCAATGCCGTCTCTTTCTCGCGTGCCAATTGCTCGCGTTTTAGTTTTTCGCGAAAGCGGACCCGTTGAACAGTGAAGCGTTGAATTAAGATAAATAATCCAATACCCAACAATGAGTAGGCCAGGTAGGCCCACCAGGTGCGGTAATAGGGCGGATTGATGGTAAACGAAAAGGTCGCTTCATCGGGGTTCCAAATGCCATCGTTATTGGCAGCCTGTAATCGAAAAGTGTAGTTACCGGGAGATAGGTTGGAGTAGGTGACAGATCGGTGCTGGGCATCCGTATAGTTCCACTTCTCTTCCAATCCATCCAGCTTGTACTTAAACTTGTTCTGATCCTGTTTAAAATAAGTCAGGGCTGAAAACTCCAATTGCAGCACATTCTCGTCATGTCTTAGCGTTAGGTGCTCGGTGGATGACAGGACTTGCTCCAATAGCACCCGATTATTAACCGGTTGATTGGGTGTCACCCGTTGGCCGGCAATTCTGAAATCGGTAATGACCGGTTCGGCATGAAAAGGACTGCGTTTAATACTGTCGGGATTAAATTCCCAAATGCCATTATTGGTGGGTAAGTAGACTTGTTGTTGGTCAATTTCAGTCACCAATCCAGGGACGAAATAGTTACTCATAAAGCCACCCGGCATAAAAAAGGATGAAAACAGGTTGTTGGTTACATCATAGCGTGCTAAACCTTGAAGGGTACCGAACCAGAAATAGCCATGCTTATCTTTATAGATTTGAGTAACTGCTGAAGATGGCAGACCGTCTTTTTCTTTGAATACGACATTCGAACCTTTAATCGGATCAATCAGGTGCAAGCCTTTTGCCGTTCCTACCCATAGTTTGTCGTCATAAGCATCACCTATGCTGTATACCTGGTGGGCTGATAAGCGGAGGGGACGTGTATCTTCATTGATATGGCTGATCTGTTTAATTTGATCGAGCTGATTATTTTCAATTTCAAATCCATAGAGTCCGTTAAACTTGGTGCCCACCCAGATGCGTTGTTGCGGATCAATCCAAACGGACGAAATGCTACCATCTATATCAAAGAGCGGAGTACCGTCAGGATGCGACCAGACGAAGCGTTGTTCTTTAGAATCAAATACATTGATGCTTCTTTCGGTGACGACCCACAACCGTTCATGCCAATTAAAAACGCGGATGACATTGCGGCCCGACAAGTTAAAGGGAGCGGCTTTGTAGGGGCTGTATTGAAGGAAGGAGGTGAGTGCATCTTTTTCAAATGAAAAACGCATGATGCCCTGATTTTGGGTCCCTACCCATAAGTTTCGTTGCTTGTCCCGGAATACGGCACTAATTGATTTTTTGAATAGATTAGGCGTTTGCGTAGAATCTTTTAACAGGGCTTCAAATTCGTATCCTGTTCCCATACTATTTTTAGTCATACGGAACAGGCCTTCTTGTGTGCCTAATAAAAAAGTGTCTCGCTGGTTAACTGACGCAAAACTGTTGATTTTATTAATGGTGGCCACTGTCTCACCCACAGCTTTATTGGTGATGTGCCTGAAGTTAATGGGGATACTTAAAATTTTATTAACCCCATTGCCCATTGTACCGGCCCATAAGATACCGGATCGATCGGGATAAATGACTTTTACTTTATTCTTAAAGAAACTTTTTAGCTCATTTTCACGCGCCTGATACCGCTTAAATTTTAGTTTTTTACCCGGTGTATGAATGAGTTGGTTAAGACCGCCATCATAGGTGCCCACCCATAGGTGTCCCAGATTGTCTTCACACAGAGAGTAAATGTTGTCGTGGCTGAGTGAGGTGGTATCTCTTGGATTGTGGCGGATGGTTTTAAACACATTTTTATCCCGGTCATATAAATTCAGACCTTTGGCCCAGGTGCCAAACCAAATGTGACCGTGACTATCTTCATAAATCGTCATGATGGCTGTCCCGCTAATGGAACCGGGCTGGTTATTCGGGCGATAATTAATAAATGATTCAGCACCTTTGTCCAGTCGGCTCAAGCCTCCCTCGGTAGTACCCGCCCAAAGGGTACCTTGTTTATCCTCTAGCACAGAGTATACATGCGGATAGGCGAGACTATTGTCATTGTCCGGATGATGTCGGTAGTGGTGGATGGATTTGATGAGTAAGGAATTTTCCTTGCTTCGAGGAGCAATTTCAACAAAATCTAAACCTTGCTTAGTCCCTACCCATAAGTTACCATCCGCTGAGCCGGCAAAGCAAAATACGTCATCGGAGATTAAACTCGACTCTGGCGAATCAGCTTCATAACGCAAATAGGAAAATGTTTCTGTTTGTAAATCAAAAATAGTGATACCACCACCATCTGTACCAATCCAAAGCCGGTTATAATGATCTTCGTATAGAGCTTTAATCTGGTTATTGGAAAGCCCGCTTTGATTACCCGGATCATGCCGGAATACACGCATGGAATAGCCGTCATAACGATGTAAACCTTCCTCAGAGCCAAACCACATAAAGCCTTTTGAATCCTGCAGGATGCAGTGGATGTTGTTATCTACAAGTCCGTTGTGGGTTGAGATGTTTTCAAATGACACCTCGTAGTTCTGACAAAATAGAGTACCCGGAGACAGCATTACCAGAATCCAGACAAAAGTAAACCGCCAATAAGCCTTTTGCATATCAAAAATAATTAGCCTAATTTTCAATTTGTGTTAAATTAATTTTCAGACCTATAGTGTGTTACTATAGTGCATCAATCAACTTATTATTAAAACAAAACGTAGGGAAAGGTGTGTTACAAAAATAATATAAAAATACTGAAAACAAATTGGCGCTAAAATGCAGTTAAATGAGAAGGGATGGCTGTTTTTTGAAGCAATGTGCTTTCTAATTGAAATTATTCCTTTGGAAAAACTTTTAAATAGTCAATTAACAATTGTTAACGGAGTATCTGTGGATTGTTTTCGCTTTATTTCGATATTTGTAGTGGGATTTTTCATAAAACTTGGATTTAGTTAGCTGATTTAAGGGTAAGGACAGATTAAAAATCTGTCCTTTTTTTGTATCCCTTTGGTATAAAGGGTGCTGGTTTAACAAGCTTTAACCTTGCTTGAGTTTTGTTCACGAATAAAAAGCGGATATTTGCAGAGTAGATTTTTTTTCATAGATTTTGGATTTGGTTAACGAACTGATTTAAGGGTT
>Ga0193953_1000968_pt1 | contig 14169 bp, 12 predicted proteins | sample BB_4_MG_FD_140325 | JGI IMG/M metagenome (GOLD analysis project Ga0193953, IMG submission 140325) | Microbial mat bacterial communities from the Broadkill River, Lewes, Delaware, United States - BB_4_MG | ecosystem: Environmental > Aquatic > Freshwater > River > Microbial mats | place: USA... | reverse complement strand
AGATAGCGAAACTTTACTGTTATACACAAAAGCAGATGAGATCCAAAGACGCTTACTAATAGAAGACATTGATAATATTGAATATAAAAACTTAATGTATGCAAAACTAAATAAAATGTATAGTTTTGCAAACACAAGTGAGTGTAAACATCAAAAAATAGCACAATATTTTGATGATTACATAGAAGTATGTAAAGATCTATGTAGTGCTTGTTTACGTGGCGAAGTTACACAAGTTGATATTTCAAAAGAATCTCAAAAGTTATTATCTGCTATATATAGATGTGAACAACGTTTTGGAATAAATCATGTAGTTGATGTTTTAAGGGGCTCAAAGTCTCAAAGAGTTTTTCAGTTTAACCATAATAAACTTTCTGTTTATGGGATTGGAGAAGATATTCCTAAGTCATCTTGGAGTGCCATAGCAGACAGACTCTTTGAATTAGATGCTATAACTATAGGTGAATTTAAAGCTGTTAAGATCACTCAAGCTGGTTTAGATATTTTAAAAGCTAAAATAGATGTGTTCATAGATGAAGACAAATTAAAAGTTGTAAAAAAAGAGTCTTACAAAATTAATGATAACTATGATAAAAATAACGATACTTTCGAGGCTTTTAGAGCTTTAAGAAAAGAGATAGCTGAATATAGTAATGTCCCTGCATATATAGTTTTTTCAGATAAAACACTAGCTTTACTTTCTCAAAATCTTCCACAAACAAAAGCTGATATGCTTATGGTTAATGGTATAGGGGAAGTTAAGTATGAACGTTATGGAGAACAATTTTTAGAATTATCTCAGAGCTTAAAAAAGAGTTGATTTTTTATACTTATCTTTTAATGATATAATACTCCAAAAAAGATAAGATAATACGTGAAAAAAATACTAGTAATAAGTGATGGAAAAGTTGGAGAACACTTTATAAATAGGGTTATCCAAACATATACATCGGAAAATATATATTATATTGTTCAGACTAAAGCAGTTAACTATGAAGAGTATAATCCTGCACGTTTTAAATTTTATGAGTTTGATCCTACAAGTCTTCATAAGTTAGCAAATCTTCTAAAGATGGACTTTGTTCAGGTAATCATTTTAATGAGTGATGAGACAGAAGCAAAGTATACTTTAAAAAATATCCGTTCATTAAAAAATAAAGTTAGAATAATTTTACTAGATCATTGGGGTTTAAAAAACAGTGATCCAGACACGATACTAATAGACTCAAAAGAGATAGTAGCTTCAAGACTGATAGATTATCTTCCAAATGTGCCAGTAATTGCCCAAAATGTTGGTTTAGGAGAGGGTGAGATCATGGAGGTACTTGTACCTTTTGGAAGCTCATTTGTATATAGACACATCGGTGTGATCGAGCAAAAAGACTGGCGAATAGTTGCAATATACAGAAACAGAAAACTTTTAATGCCCTCGCGTAGACGTATGATACAACCTAATGATCTACTTGTTTTAGTTGGTCAGCCAACAGTTTTAAAGTCTGTTTATCGTGCAATTAAACGTGAACTTGGACAGTTTCCAGAGCCTTTTGGATCTAATATATACCTTTACATAGATATGGATCTGTTAAATAAAGATACAGTTAAAGAACTTGTTAGAAGATCTGTTTTTATACACAAAAAATTTAACCATAATCTGATCATAAGAGTTGTAAATCCAAGTGATATAGATATAGTTCAACATATAAAAGATCAGGTTGATTTAGATGTAGTTGTTGATATCAAGTATGATGATCAGCCATTAACTATGAGTTTTTTTGATGATATGCAAAGTTATCATGTTGGGCTTGTTATTGTCCCTAAAGAGATTTTTAAAGATACAAAAACAAGAAGTATGCTTTATGAATCACATGTACCAATTCTAAAAATGGCAAATAAATCATTTTCATCAGTTAAGGATGCTGCTTTAATACTAAGTGATAACAGAGACCTTGAAAAGATCTCTACAACTATATACGATATTTCTGAGCAGATGGGATTTAATATAAATTTATATGATTACCAAAATGAACATGAAGCACAAAAAGAGCAGGTTATAGAACATTATTATAATTTATCTACAATATTTTCTAAAAATATAAAAGTGTTAAAAGAAAATGAAAATCCTATTAAAACATTGAGTGAAAAAGAGGATTTTATACATATTTTACCATTCACATTGAAGTTGACTAAAAAATCTTTTTATTCATTGTTTTCAACAGATAGTGAAAGACTTTATCACAAACTTGATGATTACCATCAAATCTTTATACCTGTGCAGTTATAATTTAGCAAAGTATTAGCATAATTTAAGTATTATCTACACAAATAATAAATTTTATATTTGGATAGATAATGCAGGTAAACATTCCCCTTAAAAAAACAGTTGACAACTCATACAATATTATAATAGACGCACTTCCTAAGCTACATTTTGATAAAAAAGTAGCAATAATTACAAATACAACCGTCTCGGATTTACACTTAGAATATTTAAAACAAAGAGTTAGTGCAAAAGAACTTGTAATAGTTACACTACCTGATGGTGAGCAATATAAAAACCAAGAATCAATTGATAAAATTTTAAATGAACTTTTTGAGAACAAGTTCAATAGAAAGTCAATGCTTATAGCATTTGGCGGTGGTGTGATAGGAGATATGACAGGATTTGCTGCAAGTATTTATCAGCGCGGTATAGATTTTATACAAATTCCAACTACACTTTTATCTCAAGTTGATGCTAGTGTAGGTGGTAAAACAGGTATGAATAATAAATACGGTAAAAATCTGATAGGTGCATTCCATCAGCCAAAAGCTGTATATATTGATCCATATTTTTTAACTACACTTCCAAAAAGAGAGTTTGGTGCAGGTTTTGCAGAGATTGTAAAAATGGCTGTTACATTTAACAAAGATTTTTTTGAATTTCTGCAAGATGCTGATATGAGAGATCAAGATACTTTAGTAGAAGCTATAACAAGAGCAGTAAAAACAAAAGCTGAAGTTGTAGCAAAAGATGAAAAAGAACATGGTATACGAGCAGCACTAAATTATGGACATACTTTTGGACATGTTATAGAAAATGAAACTAAGTATGAAAAATATCTTCATGGTGAGGCTGTAGCTATAGGTATGGTTATGGCAAATGAACTTGCTTGTTTAATGGGTCTTATGAGTAATGATGAAGCTGTGGCAATTAAGTTTTTACTTGAAAAATATGAATTGCCAGTTGAATATGAGATCAATGATGTTGAAAAATTTTATGAATCATTTTTTCTAGATAAAAAAAGTTCTGATTCCAAAATAACTTTTATAATTCCAAAAGGTATAGGTGATGTTGTGATCTCTGATGAGTGTTCAAAAAACTTAATAATGTCCGTACTGGATAATTTTAAGGCTAAATAATGCTTAAAAAACTATTTTTACTTCTATTTTTGCTAAGTGTTTCAATCTATGCAGATGAAAATAATACAACTAGTGAATTAGAAAATATAGCACAATCTAACAACATGAAAATAGCAAAGTATTTTGCACTTTTAGATGAGCTAGATATTGAGATTTCAAAAGAAAAAGTTTGGACTAAAAGTTATGCTACATATTTAACAGCTTTAGAGGTAAAGTCAAGTTTAGATGATATAAGAGATAGAATTAAATACCTTAAAAAAAGTAAAAAAAATCAAACTCTAAAAGAGGAACTAAGAGCACTAGAAGCAAAAGAAAAAATATTAGCAACACAAGTTACACAGTTAAAAGAGAGTTATTCAACACCTTTTTCGGAACTTATTACTCCCCCTGAAATAAATGATGCACCATCAGTTTCAAACCCATTTGATATATTTACAGGTATTTCGTATATTAAAAAAGTTAATTCTGACTTTGAACAGTACATGAAAAACAAAGAAGAGTTAACAAAACTTATAAAACTTCTCGAACGTGAAAATGAAATATATAAGTCTATAGAAAAACTTGATAAGGACAAAACATATTTAGAACAGGCTAAAAGCAAGGTAAAGCAACTAGATCGTTTTAAAAATGCCCTAAGCACAATCTCAGCAGCAGCAGAGGTATATGAGAGGCGTTTAGAAGTTCTTGAAGTTAATATTAACAATGAAATAGAAGAACAAGTATTTAAACTAGTGAAAATAGGTGTACTTGTTACTATAGTTTTTATAATTTTCTTTTTACTAAAACTTGCATTAAAAAAATACTTTACAGATAATGAACGATTTTATATGGCAAATAAAGCTATAAATTTTAGTAACTATACACTCATAATTTTAATATTGTTTTTTAGCTACATAGAAAATGCAAGCTATTTGGTTACTATATTAGGTTTTGCATCTGCCGGTATTGCTATTGCCATGAAAGACTGGTTTATGTCTATTCTTGGTTGGTTAGTGATCGTGTTTGGTGGTAGTATACATGTTGGTGATAGAATTCGAGTAGATATGGATGGTATGATGTATGTAGGCGATGTTATGGATATATCACCAATGCGTATGACAATATTGGAAGATATTACTTTAACAGCTATTACTCAAAATAGACGTGCAGGTAGGATTGTATTTATACCAAATAACTATATTTTTACAAGAATGATTGCAAACTATACTCACTCATCATTAAAAACTGTATGGGATGGTGTAAAGATAACTATCACTTTTGAATCAGACCATAAAAAAGCTATGAGTATAGCTAAAGAGATTACTAAAAAGTACTCAAAAGGTTATACAGATATTACTAGAAAACAGTTAAATAAATTAAGACATCACTACAGTTTAAAAAACACAAGTGTTGAGCCTAGAATTTTCTCTTTTATAGAGAGTAACGGTGTAAATATCGAAGCTTGGTATTTAACGAATGCTTATGCTACATTGACACTTAGAAGTGTTATAAGTACAGAGATAGTTGACGCGTTTAAAAATGAAGATGATATTACTATAGCTTACCCAACTCAGATGTTACATTTAGAAGCTTCAGCTAAAGACAAACCAGTTCCACCAGTGGTTGAAGATGAAGGTACGGTAACTCTGTAGTATGAAAAAAGTTTACTTTAAAACATTTGGTTGTCGTACAAACCTTTATGATTCACAAGTTATGATTGGTGCATTAAAAGAGTATGAAGTTACTCAAAATGAAGATGAGGCAGATGCTATAGTTATAAACTCCTGTACAGTAACAAATGGGGCTGATACACATGTTAGAACCTATATATCTCATATAGAAAAAACTTCAAATGCTAAGATCTTTTTAACAGGATGTGGAGCTCATACAAAAGGTGAGAGCCTACTTTCTTCAGGTCGTGTACACGGTGTATTTGGGCAAAGTGAAAAGCTAAATATAGACTCACTTTTAAGTGAAGAAAAACCATACTATAATCCAGGTGATCTAAACCATATAGATGAAACTATAGTTGATGATTTTATAGGTAAAAGCAGGGCATTTATTAAAGTTCAAGAGGGGTGTGACTTTAGATGTTCATACTGCATTATTCCGTATGTTCGTGGTGATGCTAGAAGTATGAATGAAGAAAAAATACTTGAGCAAATCTCACAACTTGCACTAAATGGTTTTGGTGAGTTTATTTTAACAGGTACAAATGTTGGAAGCTATGGAAAAGATAACAACTCTTCTATGGCAAAATTAATGAAAAGAATATCTCAGATTCGTGGTGTTAGGCGTATACGTTTAGGCAGTGTTGAACCTATTCAGATTACAGATGAATTTAAAGAGATTTTGGATGAACCATGGATTGAAAGACATCTTCACATAGCACTTCAACACACTTCACCTAAAATGCTAAAACTAATGAACAGAAGAAATGTATATAAGCAAGACAGGGAGCTTTTTGAACTTTTATCAGATAAAAATTATTCCATAGGAACTGACTTTATCACAGGTCATCCTGGTGAAACTCAAGAGATTTGGGATGAAGCCATAGAAAATTTAAATGCTTTACCACTGACTCATCTACATGCTTTTTCATATTCAAAACGTGATGGGACAAAGTCTGCAAGTATGAAGCCTGAAGTAAATGGTAAAATTGCAAAAAATAGACTTCACCAGATAGAATCTATCATAGAACAAAAAAATTATGATTTTAGAAATAAAAATAAAACTCTTCTTAATGTACTAATAGAGAGTAAAATAGAAGATGGGTTGTACCAAGGTTTCGATCAGTTTTTTAATAAGCTTTATGTTAAATCAGAACATGACCTAATAGGAAATTGGATCGATGTAGATAGATATGAAATAAAAGAAAGGAATAACTATGCTGAGCTTTAAAACAAATAAAATTGCACTTTATGTTTCATCTTTTTTTATAATTATTTTGGTTTTATTTGCAGTGTTTAGAGATAATTCAGAGGTAGTAACATTAGCTCAAGCTAAAAGTATGCTTAGTGAAAAAAGTATTAAAAGTGTAGTTGCTACTAAAGAATATATATATTTAAAAACAGAGTTTGCTGTTTATAAAATTGCATCATCACAGGCAACACCTTCTATGTTTGAAGGTTATAAGGTTGAAGTTGGTAGTGAGAGTAATATTGTATTTTATCTTTTTGTTCTATTTCTTATTTTAGGTTTAGGAACATTTGCTATTAAGCTTTTATTAAACTATATAAATACTAATCAGCCTTCATTAAAGCAATCATCTACGCAAATGAATGCAAATCAATGTATGGTTGTAGAATCGATCAAGAGTGATGTTAGCTTTGATGATATTGGTGGAATTAGCGATGTAAAAGTTGAGCTTGAAGAGATCATAGATTTTATGAAAAATCCAAAGCGTTATAAAAGCTTCGGTGCACGTCTTCCACGTGGCGTTTTACTTGTAGGTCCTCCCGGTGTAGGTAAAACTATGATAGCAAAAGCTGTTGCAAGTGAAGCGGATGTTCCGTTTTTTTATCAAAGTGGTGCATCTTTTGTACAGATCTATGTTGGTATGGGTGCCAAGCGCGTACATGAACTATTTGAAGCAGCTAAAAGAAATTCACCATCTATTATATTTATTGATGAGATCGATGCTGTAGGTAAAAAAAGAGACGGATCACGAAATGATGAAAGAGAAGCTACACTAAATCAGCTTCTTACAGAGATGGATGGTTTTGAAGCTTCAAGTGGTGTAATTGTAGTGGCAGCAACAAATAAGATAGATGTACTAGATGAAGCTCTTTTAAGAGCAGGTCGTTTTGATCGACGTATATTTGTTGAACTTCCTACTAAGATTGAGCGTGCATCGATCCTTTCAAAGTACTTGGAAAAGGTTCCACACTCTTTGGATGTAACAGCCATAGCAAATATGACAGTTGGATTTAACGGTGCATCTTTAGCTGCTCTTGTAAATGAAGCAGCACTTTTGTCTTTAAGACAAAAAGATATTCAGGTTACACAAGATCATTTTGAACAAGTTAAAGACAAGGTCGTCTTTGGAAAGAAAAAACTTCAAATACTGAGTGAAAAACAAAAGATGTATCGTGTGACTTATCAGGCTGCAAAAGTTATGGTTGCCACGTACTTTGATATACCTTTTGAGAAGTTAATACTAAGTAATGAAAGACTTACACCTGCCACTAATGATCCTTTTATCAAAAGTGAGTTAGAAGATCGTGTTAAGATGCTTTTAGCAGGTGTTGTTGCATGTAATATGAAGTATAAAGAACATTCAAGCAGTGCTAAAAAAGATTTAGAAGAAGCAAAAGAGTTAATTGAAAAAATGTTGTATGAATACTCTATGGGTGAAGAGATATATACAAAAGATGGTGAGAAAGAAAAAAAGATAAATGAGCTTTATAACGATACTGCAAAACTAATATCTTCGTTACCTACAGTTATTCAAAAAATTGAAGATGATCTAAATGAGTTTGAAAGCATAAGTAAAAAAGCCGTAAAAGAGTATATTGATGAAGTTCTTTAGCGGTTTTTCTCTTCAAAACGAGTCCTATCTTTTTGAAGAGTATATTAAACAAAGTGATTATACTGTTTGCGGATTTTCATATGGAGCGATTAAAGCTTTATCATATGTAGAAAAACAAATAAAAGATGGAAATAGGGTAGATACTTTGCAACTTTTATCACCTGCTTTTTTTCAAAGTAAAGATTCTAAGTTCAAACGTCTACAGTTAATTGCTTATAGGAAGAATGAAGAAGTTTATTTGAACCAGTTTTTAAACTCATGTTTTTATCCGTATGAGAAAAAGATAGTTGAGAGATCAACTACAGTTATAGATGAACTTGAAGAGTTATTAGAATATGAGTGGAATTTAGATACTTTAAGAACATTAAATAGTAAAGGCATAAATATAGAGGTATATTTAGGTGGTGAAGATGCTATAGTAGATACAGAAGTAGCAAAAGAGTTTTTTAAAGATGTAGCTACAGTTACATTTATTAAAGATGCGAACCATTTTTTACAGTTAAACTAATTTTATGGAGATTATATGAGTGAAATAAAAATAGGTGTTATTACAGCTAGTGACAGAGCTAGTAAAGGTATATATGACGATATAAGCGGTGTAGCTATACAAGATACAATGAAAGATTACTTAAAAAGTGAATTTGAGATTGTTTATAGATGTATACCTGATGAGCAAGATCAAATAGAGAGTACAATGAAAGAGCTTTGTGATGATGAGATGTGTTGTTTAGTTGTTACAACTGGTGGAACTGGACCAGCACTTCGTGATGTTACTCCAGAAGCTACAGAAAATGTATGTCAAAAGATGATGCCGGGTTTTGGAGAGTTGATGCGGCAAGTTAGTTTACAATACGTACCAACAGCTATTTTATCACGTCAAACTGCAGGTATAAGAGGAAAGAGTTTGATTATTAATCTGCCTGGAAAACCAAAGTCTATTCGTGAATGTTTAGATGCAGTTTTTCCAGCAGTTCCTTATTGCATAGACTTGATAGAAGGTCCATTTATTGAAACTAATGAGGATGTTATTAAGGCTTTTAGACCTAAATCAAAATAAATGCTACGTTTATGCTATATTTGTATAGTATAATAGAGTGAAGTTAGATAAAGGGAATTATAATATGACGTTAGTTGAACTTTTTACAGATTATATTGTTAATAGAAAAGATTTAAAAGATTATGTACAAGAACGAAAGACAAGAGATGAGAGAGGTGAGTTTAACGATACAAAACTTATAACTGCTCAAGAAAACTTAGACAGGTTAAAAAAAGAAGATTTAAAAACATATGAACAGATGTATATGATCCTTGACAAGATCATGAAAGCAGATAGGGGTCACTATGTAGAATATTCTATAAACTTTACAAAAGCTATTTTAAAAATGTATAGAGGACACGCTACACCTGAGGATATATGTAAAGAATATGCTAAAGAATTAAACCATCGCTACAATGATGCATAATAAAATTATGTAAAAAAAATAAAAAGGTAAATATCAGTATATTTTTAATAAAATTCTGTAAATAAACAAATTGGGGATAGTTTGACACAGATACACTCGCATATATTTAGATTTGTAACACCTTCTGATAATGATTCGAATAAATTAAGTAACAACATTATCTCTATTATTGAAGAGGATGCTAAAAAACATTATATAAACTATATACATTATTATATGGGTGATGATGATAATATATTTACAAGGGAAGTAAATATTAAAGTAGACCGATATTATTATCTAGAGATAGCAAATTCATCTATTGACGATGTAGATAGAAAAAAAAGACTATTTACGATCATTGGTAAAAGATGTTTTGGACAAAATGATCATAAAATGGATTGTTATTTTTTAGAGCAAAACCAAGATCTTAAAGAGATACTTCAATGTTTTGATAAACATAAGCAAAATCCATTGACACACCCCATACTGCATGAAGTTATTACCCACACTATAAATAAATATGAAGCATACCTATTCTTTTGTAAAGATAGATACTATTCAGTTATAAAACAAACAAATATTTCTAGTAGAAAAACTTTTGAAAAGTCTTTTTTAGTTCAAATGAATAAATCTGACTATACTAAATTAACAACTTATCAAACAAATGAATTGAAAATAGACTATATATTTAATCTAATTGGTAAAATATACTTTAATCAACAACCATTAATAAAAAAGAAAAGTACTGAAATAGATTATAGCCCTGATGTTATTATAAATAAAAAACTTGAAGAGATTAGTGATGGTTTAATTACAAATAAAACATTTTTAAATAAGGAGCTTTTTGATAGCTTAAGAGCTAAAAGAAAAGATATAGAGAATGTATATTTTAGCTTTTTAAGTAGAGCTTTAAAGTTTATACACGAACCAGATAATGAAGAAACGATCTTCCTTTTTTCTGATACGATTTCAGATGCTGTAGAGTTAATTGAAGATGAAGAGTTACTAGAAGAAGTTGTCTCTTTTTTAGAGTTGTTAAAAATTATAATAAAAGAGAAAAAAATTTCATATATTATTTCTAAAAAAGATCAAGATATTAAAGATATTTTTATATTTATGTTAGAGATGGTAACAGCTTGGAATTCAACTATACATCAAGATAATATAGATTATTTTAATAGAGCTACAATAGATTTATATAATATATTAAGACATTTTACAGATAAATATTTTAAATTTTATTATGATTATAAAAGTATAGATGCAAAATCAAAAAATGAAGAAGTAAAAGAAAGTAACAAGAAAAAAGATAAAGAAGAGTGTAAAGAAAATATATTAGAAGAACAAAAAACCTCTTCAGCTGAGTTTTTTTCAAGCGTAAACTTTGATATAGAGAATTTAGATGAAGTTTCAGAGTTACAAAGTGAATTAGAGAGTTCTTTATATACAGATACACCAGTTGATATTCTTGAAAGTAAATCTCATGCATTTTTACAGTCATGCACACACATGTTAAATAAGCTTTATGAGTTTCAAAACATAGCTTATGTATTATCAATATTAGATGAACAAATTGGAAGATTACTTAACCTAAGCGATAACACAAAAGCTATAGATTATTTTAAAACTATTATAGAAGACTTAGTAGATTGGAAAAATGAAGTCTTTGTAGAACGTTCATCTAACGATATATATAGTATAGAAAATAGTCTATATTTGCATATAGCTCAATTAGATATATACATAGAAGATGGTGAGAGTTAATATATTTTATATACTAACTCTAATACCTACAGGACAATGATCAGAACCAGTTATATTGTCTAGTATAAAAGCATCTTCCAAGTTTTCAGCTAGATCTTCACTTATAAAAAAGTAGTCTATCCTCCATCCAACATTTTTACCTCTTGCTCCAAAACGGTAGCTCCACCAGCTGTATCTATCTATTTCATCACCGTTAACATATCTAAATGTATCTATATAGCCATGATCGATCAACTTATCTATCCAAGCCCTCTCAATTGGTAAAAAACCTGATATTTTAGAATTAGATTTTGGATTTTTAAGATCAATTTCACGATGAGCTGTATTTACATCACCGCATATTATGATAGATTTTCCATTTTCTTTTAATTGTTCACAATGTTGTAAAAACTTATCATAAAATTCCATTTTATATTTTAGTCTATCTTCATTTTTTTGACCATTAGGAAAGTAAACGTTAAATAATATTGTATCACCAAAGTGTTTTTCAATAATGCGACCCTCATTTAGAAGGTCTATATGTTCAGCATTTGACGTGCTGTCTGATTTAATTGAAGAAAATATAGCAGTACCGCTGTAGCCTTTTTTTTCTGCTGAGTTAATATCTAGTTCTAAAAAATCTTTATTAAATAGATTGCTCGGTATCTGCTCCGGAAGTGCTTTTATTTCTTGCAGGCATAATACGTCTGTGTCACGTTCATCAATCCATTTAAGAGCTTCTTTATTGGCTACAGCACGTATACCATTTACATTCCATGAAATTATTTCTATTGAATCTGACATATCTATTTCCATTGTATTTAAAGTTTGAGAATTATAGCGAAAGAAAAGAGGGAATAAGACTCTTGGTATATTCAAGAGTCTTAAAAGTTAAATATTATACAAAATTTACTTTTGTAAGGTGGTGTTTAAGTCCTAGCTCATCTGGAGTACAACCAAGAGCAAGTCCTAACATCTGTTGCATATGTAAAACTGGAAGTGCAACTTCACGACCTATAGCTTCTGATGAATGATGAGTTTGAGTATCTAGTTTTAGATGGCATAATGGACATGGAGTAACCATCCAGTCAGAATTATTATCCATAGCACCTGCAATTGCATTACCAGCTAAAACAGCTGAAGTTTTTGGTGCTTGAAGTTCAGTATGAAAACCACAACATTTATTTTTTTCTTCATAATCAACATTTTGACCACCACATGCGATGATTAGATCATCTAGTGAAGTAGGGCGGTAGGCACTTTCAGGTGTTTTGTGAGTTTCATTTTGAAGCTCTGAAGGACGAATATTATGACAACCATAAAACGGTGCAATATTGAAGTCTGAAAGTGGTGTCTTAACCATATCTTTAATTTTATCTAGACCAAAGTCATCAATTATTGCATATAAAAAGTGAGTTATCTGAGATGTACCCTTATACTCTAAGTTAACTTCTGCAAGCTTTTCATTAACTTGTGCTTTTAATTTTTCATTATTATCTAAACGATGTTTAGTCATTGCAGTGTTAAGCTGACATGTATTACAAATAGTTACCATAGTCAAACCATGTTTTTCTGCATATGCTATGTTTCTAGCATTTAAAACTAAAGACAAAAAATCATCATAGTCTTGTAAATGGGAAGCTCCACAACAAGAAGCTTCTGTAAGTTCAACAAGCTCAATTCCAAGTTTATTTGCAACTGCCATCGTTGATTTCATTTGTTCAGGAGTACTTTGTTTAGCTGTACAGCCAGTAAAAAGTGCGTATTTTAATTTTTCCATTATTATCTCCTAAAACTTTACAGTTGATGATGATTTAACAAGTGTTTTTATCTCATCAAGATTTTCTGATTTTGTAATTGCCCATGGTGGTACAATCTTACCTTTTCTGAACATTTTAAGTGCAACAGGTACATGCTTAACAATAGCAGGACCTTCAGAATATAGTACCATTCCACCCTCGTCAAGTACACCAAATTTAGCAATAGATTTTTTAAATGCTACAGCGTGACGTGTTGCAACATTACTAGTTGCAACACCCTCTTTAAATAACATTTGGTGAAGTTTAGTGATCTTATCAATTGGGTTAACATCTTTAGGACAAACTTCTGCACATTCATAACATTTTACACAGTCCCAAACACCTTGACTCTCTGAATGAAGCTCAGTTAGTCTATCTTTATGAGCTTGATCACGAACATCTGCTTCAAAACGGTAAGCTTTTGCAAATGCAGCAGGTCCCATAAAGTTGTCATTTATTTCAACTACCGGACATGCATAATGACAAGCACCACATTGTATACATATATCTGCATCAAGTAGTGCTTCAGCTTCATCTTGAGTTACTATATGCTCATGTTCTGGATTTTCATCTACATCAGAAATAAGGAAAGGATGTATGTTGTCATGCTTCTGCCAGAAATCACCTTTATCGATCACCATATCTTTAACAGCGCGTTTTATACTTAATGGTTCTATTGTAAGCTCATTGCCAAAAAGCTCAACCATAGCATTCATACTCTCCTTACATGCAAGAGTACTTCTTCCATTAACTTTGATCGCACAAGCGCCACAGATCCCATGACGGCAACTTCTTCTATATGAAAAACTACCATCATGATCCCATTTAATTCTATTTAAAATATCAAGTACAACCTCTTCTGAAGTAACTTCCATTTCATAGTTTTCATAGTATGGAAGATAATCATCATCAGCGTTAAAACGAAATACTTTGAAGTTTACTTTTTGTGTTGTAATACCATTTGTACTCATAGCTCTACCTCCCTTACCTAGTATGTTCTTGCTTTAAGTTCATGTTTGCCAAGTACGACATCCATGTAATCAAGTGATATATCACCATTTTTATCCATATAAGCCATAGTGTGTTTTAAGAAATTTTCATCATCACGTGACTCATAGTCCTCTCTATAGTGTGCACCACGACTCTCGTTACGAGCAATTGCACTCTCAACTATAAATGCGGAATAGTCAATCATATGTCCAAGTTCAATAGCTTCTTGAAGTTCTGTATTGAATAGCTTTGACTTGTCTTTTATGCGAATATTTTTAAATTT
>Ga0193953_1000967_pt1 | contig 14191 bp, 16 predicted proteins | sample BB_4_MG_FD_140325 | JGI IMG/M metagenome (GOLD analysis project Ga0193953, IMG submission 140325) | Microbial mat bacterial communities from the Broadkill River, Lewes, Delaware, United States - BB_4_MG | ecosystem: Environmental > Aquatic > Freshwater > River > Microbial mats | place: USA... | reverse complement strand
ACCTTTTTCTCTTTGCCGCTTTTTTCATCAATGGAGGCAAAGGAAACCTTACTCTTATACCACTGATCACCCTCTGTTTTGTTGAATACTTCGGTGTAATTCACCTTGCGAACCTTTGTAACCAGGAACTCTCCACGTATCATACTTTCCATTTCTTTGTACATGCGCTCCTCCGCCTCGCCATGAGATATAGCATCAATCAGGTAGACTTCCGTTACTTTGCGTTCATTGCCATGGTCATCTATCTTTTCATATTTCACATGGCACTCAAATAAATTCAGCATACTATTATTAATTAGGTTTATGATTTTAAAGTGCTGAAAACTCAGCTTCAAATGCTTCTTTTTTTCTTTCTATCGCTTCCTTTGTCGATTGGGTTAAATCCTCCAGGCACCCAAAAGCAATTACCTTGAATGCTCGTTCATCTTCGCTTTTATCAAATCCGACCATTAACCTTGGATTCCTGCTTTGTCCGTCCTTTTCGAATAACACTAGTGCCTTCTCGCATTGCTCAATTTTCTCATTAAGCTCAATGGCTTTTTGTAAGGTTTCTATTTTCATAACTTTGTTGCTTGTACCCCTCCGCCTTCGGCACTTCCCCTTGAAAAAAAGGGGAGGAAATGTTGGAGAGGATGGTTTTTATTAATTTTCTAATCTTTTATCGAAAGGCTCAGGGCGGTAACTTTGGCGAGTGGCGCCCTGGGCTTTCTTTTTTCTGACAGTGCCCCAAATACAGGCACCAATCACACCTGCAAGCGCAGCTATCTCATACCATTCTATCATAAGGCCTTGGTGTTTACTTCAAACCCTTCGGGAAAGTCAACAGTGGTAATGCTTAACGGTACCGAACTCTTTTTACCGGTATCATCTTTATAACTGGCCTCGATGAAGTAGGCTGAACGGACAGGCTTGTAAGCCTCCTGAATGATTTGAACGCCATCGGTAAATAGCGGGTTATTAACTTCATCAGCCAGGTTTCGAAGCTCCAAAACACGGCTTGATTTCAGGTTGCCTTTCTGGTCTTTTTTCAGTAGCCGTTGAATGAATTTCACCAGTTTGGCAGTTTCCTCACTGGTGGCCAGGCTTTCAATGTACTCATTCACCTTGGCAACACCCGCATCAACGGTATCGTCCCACCCATCAATCTGGCGAAACCCGACTTCAATGGTTTGCCCCAGTGCATTGGTAAATGAGTGGCTTTGCTGGCCTTCTTTATAGCCGTACAGCTCCTTTTTCAATTCCAGCAGGGCTGAGAAGTTATTGAACACATTGGCTTTTGCCTGGCTTAGCATGGAGCTGATCGTCTCCATTTCCTTAATGGTTCCGGCCACTGTTTTACCAACAGTCTCTTTGTAAACCTCACGCTCTGCTTTTATGTTGGCAGCTTCAGCGGCTTGTTTAGCTTGCAATTTTTGCAATAAGGCGGCTTCCTGGTCAGGGGTTAATTGGTCTAGATCTATTGAACTCATATGATATTAATGATTAGTGATTAAATGTTAATGATTAATTAGTTATTGATAATTGCTTAGTTAGAATTCATTCAATACATTTCTGAATGTAATAATGGTGCAAGTACCGATGTACAGGGATATCTCACCATTACTCTCTGATTCCGGCATCCAGTCGTATGATCTTTTGTCTGTATGAACATCCCCGCACCGTTTGTATTCACTGTTGATTGACTCGATACCCTTCTCAATAGCGGCTATGATGTCATCCCGGGTAGTTTCATCCGTGGCCAAAGCCTTGTGATATTTGGCGACAAGCTTCTGACAAGCTTCTTCGGCCTTGTTTTTGGGCTGGTTACTGCTTGTTATTTCTGCAAAAAACTTCATAATTAGAACTGTTTTAAGGTTTGTATTAGTTTATATGGCTACCTCGCTACGCCATATCTTTGTTTTGGGAAGAGAGGAGGTGTTGATGCGTTTCTCCAGGCTTTGCTTTTTGATGGTTAAAACAGATAGCTCGTTTTCAATCTCAATGAGCCTTGGAAGGGTTGCTGTTTTTGTCTCAGCCCTCAAATCCTGCCGTTGCTTTTCAACTGTCTCAAGCTGTTTTTGCAGGTGGCTGCTGTCGATAATTGTTGTTTCCATTCTTGATGATTTTTTGATGAAGAAACTTTGATGGTTCGGCTGCTGATAGCTGGTAGTTTTCAAAATCGGTTTTGGACTTCTTCTCGTAAGCCCATCCATACAGGAAGTACTCACAGCCATCCAGCCACTGTTCGGACCAATAGGCCCAGTAGACCTCACTGGTGATGTAAAGGGCAACCATGCGCCGGTAGAGGTCGCCAAACAGGCCTTTTGTGCGAAAATGACGTTCGGCATATAAGCAGCCCATTTCATGGAAGCGCTCCAGGTACTGATCCGGTGTGAGCTTGAAAAACGCGCAGGCATCTTTTTCAACTTTATCGGCCCGTTGTTTTAAGGTTGGTTCTTTCATGGTTAGTTCATTAATGCGAGTTCGTTTACCAGCTGGTCAATGGTCACACGGGCACTTTTCAAGTCCTTCTGAGTGTTGTTAAAAGCGTTGTAAAGGCTTTGAAGGCGCTTGGGTGGGATGGCATTGAAGCTCTTGTACCCCCCGGCACGGCAGGCAATATTTTTGATGTATTGCATGTTCTCCTGGCGAGTTGGTTTTTCTTTATTTAACAGGCGCAACATATTGCCAATACTGGCCATTAACCTTTTTCGGTATAAGTCCTTATCAGCCTCTGCCTTGGTTGGCAGAGTTTCACCCTTGAGCAGCTCGATTAGTTCACGGGCCTGAGACTTGCTAAGGTTGCTGGTACTTTCAACCCCGAAATTACCACGGAGCATCTCACGTCTTTGTTCCTCCTCAATGCCACTCTTGTAGCACAGGGTGTGGATCATTCGTTTTTGATCGTTGGTTACTGTCATGGTGATTATTTACCTTTTTTAATTAGTTGTAATTCGCGTTCTCTCATTCCTTGTTCCCACACCACATAGGGCTTTCCTCCTCCGAATCGGCTCGTTTGCACTTCGGCTACAAAGTCTTTTACATGTATTTTTATGTCAGAGTGATAACGAATGTCATCGGCTAGTTTACCTTTGGGAGCCGCACCTTGAGCATGGCCATTAAAAAAGAACAGTTTATTAGGAAAGTGATCCAACAATTCAAAGTAGTGCTTGATGTTCATTCCCCTGAAAAAGTATTGGGTACTATCAATCACAATAAAATTGGCGGATCGTTTCTTGTCCAAACGTCTGACAAGTGCGTCATAATTTTCAGCCTGAAAACCAAATTTTCCCTTTGGAACTGATTTGATGTTACTGCGCTCCAGTGCCAGTTTGAAACTTTTCCGCATCCCTTCTTCCAGGGTGTTGTAATGCACCCGGGTAAACTGTGTGATGTATTTGGCTAATTGTAAAACATAGGCTGTTTTCCCGTTACCTGAGTGTCCCCATGCTGTCCAGCTACCTGATAGCTCAGGAGCTCCAAGGTGCTCCAGCCATTCGCCGTCAAAATCAAGTGTCTTAAAATTCTTCTTTGCAATATCTCCCCAGGAATATGCTTTGGGGACTTCAATCTCCTCCTTCACTATTGCCATTTATGCAACCTCCTTCATCAAAAAGTATTGGTCAATACTGCGGCGTACACGGCGCAAATCGCCCTCACATGTGTTATAAATTTCATTAATTACCTGCTCATCATCCACACCATTGGCATTGCAAATGGCTTTCACGTCCTTCTCCGAAACTTCCTTTAGAGAAATATATTTTCGGCCGATGCGCGAGCGTAATTCACGAAACCCGATTTTATCCAGTTGGCAACCGCGTTCAATACGCTTTTTCAAGGCTGGTACACCCGAAAGAATAAAGCCGCAATGACCATCCAATTCATTATAGAAGTCCATAAACAGGTCAAGCTGTGAATCCTTTAGTTTATCCACCTGATCAAAAATAACCAGCGCCTTATGTAATGATTTCATGTTCGCAATAAAGCGTTCAATCATCTGCTCAACCGTACCGCTATCGGCTACACCACAGGCAGTACACAGCTGACGTGCAAAACTTTTCTTTGTCCAGTAGTTTTTACACTCCAGATAGATGACATTTTCGTAAGTGCGTTCATACAGGCGGTAGGTGTGGCTTTTCCCGGCTCCGGCATTATGGCTGATGGCAAGGCTCATGCTACGTTTCTGGGCTGCTGATAATAGTTGATTGAGTGCCTTCAGATTAGTCGTATCTGCCGTTTGCCAATCCCAGTTAATGTGAAGATTGATCTTTACCTTTTGCCACATTTCATCGCGGATCAGGTCCCAATTGTTATTAATCATCTGGCTGATGGTAGCGGTTGAAACGCCTGCTTTACGGGCTATCTTTGATTGTGATTCCTTTTGTGCAAGGGCCTTTAATTCGGCCACAATGCAATTTTTGTGTGAGGTATTCATAATATCAGTTTTAAATGTCTATTATAATTGTAGAAGGATGTTTTCTTCAGCTTCCACTTTATTGCGCTCTTCTTTTGTTAGCTGGCGCTTCATTTTCACCATATATTCCTGCTCCTCAATCAACTTCTCTGGTGTAATGCCCGAACGGGCTATCAATGCTTTGTAATCGTTTAAATCACGCTCATACTCCAATTCGCGTACTTTGTAATCCTCATGCCATTGGGCTTTATCACCTTCCTCCATCAATGCCGGTATGTTCTCGTGCTCACGCTTGGGCTCGGCATTGGTGATAAACACGGTATTGCCGTATTGATCAGTTTGGCAAAGCTGAATGTAACCGTCCATGAAGTTGGGATCGTACCGGACAATGAACTTGGAACCCACATTTTTGCGGCGAAATTCCAGATCAACCTTACCGTCGTGGTCATATACTTCGTATTGGTATTTGGTATCGGCTACCCATAAATCCAAACCGTGTGCTTTGTATGTCACTGGACGTTTGGCCTCTGTGATCCATAGTTTATCGGCAATGTCCCACAGTTCAATTTTCTCCTGTTTGGGTTGGGCATGCTGATACACCTGGTTGCGTGTTTGATTCCTGAATTTTGGATGGGGCTTACTGTTCCAGATATTAACAGCCGTTTGCCAGGCGGCTTCCAATTCATCCACTGATTTTAGCATGTGCTTGTTTTCTTTGATAAAATCAGTGTTCATCTTGTTGTCGTCCAGCTTAACGGTGATGCTTTGCCCGTCGCTGAACCAAAACTTATTGATTACCTGTTGTTGCAGGCGCTTGAATATCTGTTCGGCAGGCCCGTTGTGGGCATACGCTTTGTTTGGGTGATGACAGCCCCCATCTTCAGCAATTAAGCTGTCATATAAGTCCTGCATGCGGCTCATCTTGTGACCGCTTTGGTTGTCGTAAGTGAAATAATAGGGGCGGCATTGGGCGATATTCACCGCCTCACGAATGGCTTCAAAGTGATCGGTGTGGTTCTCAGTAAAGCTCAGGCTACTGCCAATTATCTTTTCGCTGTACACATCAAACAATACGTCAATCTTAAGGTTGGCAGCTTGCTTAATCGGGCTATCACTCCAAAGGTGGATCCAATCCAGTTTGGTACCATCAATGTTCCAATAACTATTGGGAAACCAGTTGTCTTTTTTGCGGGTCAACGTGTGCTTGAATTTCCGGTTATAGGCCTCTTTACCATGGCGGCCCAATACCCAGATGCGCTCCTGTTCAGTTTCATGTAACCACAGCTTAACGGCCGATTCGGTTAAGCTGCCCCAGCCATTATCTTTGCGAATTTCGTTATAACGCTCCAGTACTTCAGGAACCGAATATTTAATGGGCAGGCTGTACAATGATAAGATGTAATCGGCCACTTCACCTTTCAGAACTTGTGCATTGCTGTTACCTTCACCTTTATGGATAAACAAATCGTAGCTATGGGTGAGGTATGCCTCGTATCTGCGTTGAAGGGTACGGCCGGTACTTGGCAATTTAAACAGCCATTTATCTGTATTGAGCAGGTTAACCGCATCGCTTACATTTTCCCATATTTTGGTACGCTTACGGCCAAACATCTTGGTCATGGCGCCTTTATCTTCAAACACTGTTTGAATGGCGTTTAAAATCATGCAGCTGGTAGCTTTTTCGCGCTGCATCTCCTGGCTTAACGGCCGTCCGTTGGCCTTACGGTGACGGGCAAAAAAGCGGGTGGCTTCAATATCCGGCACAATATACTCTTCAAGGCCATTCACAACTGCCACTTCCTTTGGGTCGCCCAGTTCTTCAATGCAGCGTATCTGAATATTCATGGGCAGATCGTAAAAGCTGACAAAGGCTGTATTGTTTTTACCCCTGCCTTCTTTTGTACGGACCAACTTACCACGTTGACACTGCGTCAAATATGTTCTATATGCCATCAAGCCCCACTCTTCATAAAGCAGCTTAGCCGGGATAGATAATATGTTATTGTGGTATTCGTACATGATTATCGGATGTGTGTTTTCAGTTGTTCCCGGGGCGGAGTCGAACCGCCACAAAAGACCGTCCGGGAAAAATGTTTAACTTAGAGGTGCGAAAACTTGTGTTAAACATTAAATATTTATTATGGCACTTCCTAAATGTCCAAGTTGTAACAACAGAACTTTTTCACTTGAAGAATTATCACTTCAGAAATCAGCTTACAAACTATATGGTGTTTGTTGCACATCATGTGGAGCGGTGGTAGGAACGCAGGAATACTTCAATATTGGTACTCTTATCCACAAGCTCGCTAAAAAACTAAGAGTCAACCTAGATAGTTGATTTTTCTCGTGACCGAAAACTCCAATGCCTTTTCTTCCTTTTTACTACTCAAGGCTGTTGAGGTATTGGATATTTTCACATCCAAACCAATCTTATTAGCTTCAATAATATATTTGTCTAGTACCGTTACCGTATCTGCGATTACCTCAGCTAAAGCTTTCCTTGCATCTTCCATAATTTTTCACTTTTTATTTTCATCTTTTCTCTATTTGACTGCCTGCATCTCCGTTCCGCCATACTGCGTCAGCGCCACATGGCGGATTTTTATTGCCAAATCGCCTTTGCGCTTAGCACGTAAGCTCATGCTTACCATGGCCTCACTTACGCCAAACGCCTGTGCTATTTTTTGCATCTTTCCATGTCCGACCATGATGATTGTTTCTTTCATTTTTTCTCTATCTTTAAAGCGTGTTAAGTTTTCACTTGATGCAAATATAGATGAAATTTTAGCTTTTAAACAAGTTTTATGGATGAAAATTCAGCACCAATAAAGCAGAGAATACTTGAATACATAGAATATAAGGGACTTAAAAAGGGTGAATTTTTCGCTCAAATAAATGTTTCGCCATCTAACTTTAGAAGCAAAAGCTTAAAAAGTGAAGTTGGAGGTGAGGTAATAGCTAAAATTTTATCACTTTATGAGGAAATTAATCCTTTGTGGTTGCTCAACGGCAAGGGTTCTATGTTGTACAGCTACAATCCTTGTGAGCAACTACAGAAATCACACATTGAAGATGGCACAGGTGTATTATTGCCCGTATATAACTCCGAAGCATCGGCTGGTGGTGGTGAACTTACCTTATCAAGTGAATATGTTGTAGATGAGATAATGGTTCCATTTGCCAGAGAAGGAGACACTACGCTTACTATTGTAGGCAACTCAATGAATCCCATTATCAATAGTGGCGATTTGGCAGTAACAAGACAGCTTAGTAATTGGCAAGAGTATGTGGAATATGGTAAAATATTTATAGTTGTAACTGTTGATGAAGTGTTTTGTAAGGTCGTACAAAAGAGCGGCAAGGAAAATCACTTTACGCTTCATAGTTACAACGAAAGTTATGATGACTTTGATGTTCCCAAGAAATACATCAACTCCATGCATAAGGTCATTGGGATTATTTCTCAGCGTAGCTTTTAGTACTACTAATTTCTCCAAAAGTACAACATCGGCTCAAGCCTTTATAGGCTGTTATGTGGGTGCTTTGGCTTAATTAAAGCTCATGTGCCTGCAATAGAGTAGATTAACTATTTTTAAAGCCTTTTTTCTATGTCGCTACACCTCAATTATAAACTTGTTTTTGTGCATTTGTAATCTTATTTGTGTTGCCTCACTTCTTTTTCCACCTCTTTTTTTCTCAATATTTGAATACCTAAGTGAATACCTAAGTGAGTACCTAAACCCATTTTTAGCATGTTTTTCGGGGTACGCCACTAGTGTATGTGCAGTACAAAAAAAGGCCCCAATAACGGGCCTTCGTGCATATGCTTTGTGGCTGTTTAAGCCGCGTAATTAAAGCTTTTGGGGTGTGTGGGGTGGTATTATAAAGTTATGGAGTGTGGGTTTAATATTTGGGGCGTAATAATTAAAGCTAAATTAGGCTTAATTTAAGTTTTTGTACTTTTCATTTTGGTTTGTTGGTGGTTGCTCGTGTGGCTGTATGCCTTTGTTGGTGGGGTGTTGGGGTGGTTTTTTCTTTTTTTTCTTTTTGTACTTTTCTATTTAGCCCCTATAGGTGGTTGCGCCGATTTAATATTTGTTGTGTCCCCTGGGCCATTACTGTTACCCCTCGCCCTTAGTGCCAAATTCTATAAAGGTATATGAATACTTTTAACTACTTTCGATAGTCAACGGATGAACAGAATTACCGGTGGTGAACTCCTGATTTAGTTACAGCCACTTCTTGCGTTTGAAATACATTAACATGATTGCTGCCACCAGGAGCATGACGCCCCACATGGCGAAATAACCGTACCTGTAACCGAGTTCGGGCAGGTACTCAAAGTTGGTACCATAAATACCGGCAATGAAGGTGAGGGGGATGAAAATGGAGGCAAATATGGTGAGTACCTTCATGACGTCATTTACCCGGTTGGTAAGGTTGGTGTTAAAGATATTTAGCTGGTCAGAAATCATGGTCATGTAGGAGTCTATCGCTTCAATGGCCTGCTCGGTTGAATCGATTAATTCATGGAAAAAAATCCTGCTTTCGGTATGGATAAATTCGGTATCGGACCGAAGCAGACGTGAAATGGTCTCTTTCAGTGGACGTACGGTCTTACGGAAAAAGTGGATTTCGTTCTTATAGTGAAATAGTTTATTGCTGAGCTCCTTATTCGGGTTGTCTAATAGTGGTTCCAAGGCTTCAATCTTGCCACCTAACTCTTCTATATTGATGAGGTAGTTGTCTGCTAAGCAGTCCATCAATGAAAAAAGCAGATAGTCGATCGGAGATTTACGTACACGTCCCACATGCTGCCGAATACGGTCGCGCACAGATTCGAAGTGGTCGCCTGGTCTTTCCTGAATACTAATAAGTACCTTTTCGAGTAAGATAAATGATATTTGTTCCACCCCAATTTCAGATTCCTCTCTATCGTAATTAACAGCTTTGGTCAGGACTGTCAGAGACGACTTGTTTTCAAAAAATTTGGCACGCTGGCCGGTGTTTAGCACGTTCTCAAGCGCCAGGGATGAGATGTTAAAATGTTTACCCAGTTTATGGAAAATGGATATATCGTGCAGGCCATCAATGTTGAGCCAGTTCATCCGATCCGATTGTATAGCTGATAAAGCCTCTTCTATATTTTTGTATTTTTTTTCATCATAGCCATCTGTATTGTAGGAGAATAGGCGAATGGCGGACGCTTTCATTTTTTTGCGTCCAACAAAGATGAGACTACCGGGTGCTGCACCCTTTGTTTGGGTTCTGTTTTTTAGAAATCGGGCCATTGATTTTAATTGAGATGGTTTTCATTTATAACTTTCTGTAACATATCCCTGATTTTATCCGCATGTGATATTGAGATAACAAAAACTGTAATTGCGACCTTTATTGTTCCGTTTTGCCTGGATATATTATCTATTATTGGCGCGGTAGAGGCCACGTGCCAGGGGGAATTCAAGATGTGTTTCAGCATTAACTTCACCTGTTGGGAGGTGTTATCGGAAGCGGGCAGTTGAAAAAACAGGAGGTGCTGAAATAAAAAGGGTGTATCACTGCGTCTGGAAGTAATATTCGTTTTTATTTTTCTATAAGGGATAGTCTTAATGTCATTGTGTTTGTTTTTTATGTCGAGGCTAAATGGCCCTGTTCTGGTAATGACTCCTTTAAAATCGTCATAAGTAACATGGTAGCCCACGCAAGTGATTTGCAGGATTTTCAGGTAGAGTCCGAACACGAAATCCAGTAAGAGGTAAAATAACGTAATGGCAAAAAACACAATTATAATACCTGCAACGATAAGTATATCGATACTCTGTGATTGGGATAATCCTTTCATAAGCCACCAGAAAACGGTACACCAGGCCACAAATTCAACCAGTGGCAGTGCGTAGCTTATGTGGTGTTTTATATTTCCGGAAAGTGGTACGTAGCGACTGATCAGATTTAATATTCTGAAAATAATGATTAGCCCGGTGACAATTAATATCCATCTGAGGATCATCATGACTCGTTTAGGGGGTTAAAGGATTCCTTTTTTGATACAAGTTTCTGTGAGATAGGGTTCAATGTTGCGTCCCGGGGCAAACACATCACTTTTCTTTACCGTAATAATACCGGCCATAAGCATCTGTTTTGTGAGGTCGGCCACTTCCTTTTCGGACAATTGCGTTAATCGTCCCATTTTTTGTATCGTCATGGTTTTGTGCTGCAGGTAGAGTGCAATCAATACCAACCAATCCGGATGCATCCATTGGAGTTGATCCAATACAGGAGTAGCCGGTTTCTGGATGGCTATAGAAGTAGCATCGGCTTTAATGATATTTGCTTTCCACATATTAATCGCCACACCGGGTATTCCGTTTGACAAGCTGTGAATGGTTTTAAAAAGCATAGCCAGCTCCAATTGCGACAGCCTCTCCTCTGATTTGCCTTTGTAATACATGTTGATGCCACTTGATTTATGCCGGTTCATGATGAGTTTCTGCAATGAATCTAACGGAAAACCATCACACCGGATGGTTGTTGTGAAGTTATCCTGTAGCCCGATGGTTTGGTTCAATAAGTCATAAAAATGCATGTTGCCATTGACCAAAAAGAAGAGCTTGGAGCTGTAATTGCGGATCATGGCCAAAATCTTATCAATCACGTCGTATCCATTGAAGGAGCGTTCCCACCATAATTCAAGGTCATTTATGATGATCACACTCTGATGAGGCAGGTGATCAAAGAACGCTTCAATGGTTTGAAAGCTATGCCGGTCTTTATTCACAGCTTTTAAAAAGTCCTCCACCAGCACCGAACCACCGGAAGGTGGTTTTATCCAGGTGATTTTGTCTTTTTTAAACAGATGGTTAGCAGCATATCTGCATAGTGTTGTTTTACCGGCACCATGCACACCCGTAATGAACACAGCTCCACCAAAACCTTCCTTGTGTCGCTGCAGGGCCCATTTGATTCGCTCCATCTCTTTATTGCGCGGTATCCAAAATTCATCATTGATCCTGGATCGGCTACTGAACAGTGTCCGGTAATAGACAGGTACATGGCTATTGACCTTCTGTTCGGGCAGCAATTGCATAACCATATCGAGTAATTGACCTGTTTGGGTATGGACCTGCTTACTGATCGGAATATATTTTTTAGGCAGATCGAAAGTGCCGGCGGAAATGCTTAATAAGTGGATGATCGATTGGTTGATACTGTTTTTTAGGCCATTTATTTTATTCCGGAGTGAAGAAGACAGTTGTTTACTTTGTGACAGACGCCGGAGTGCTGAGCTACTTTTTTCTGTTTCTATAATGGAATGGTAAAAAAGTTTGGAAAATGCATTGTCAAGTGCATCTGTAGCCGTGTGTTTCACTTTCAAAATCGCTGCTTCCAATTGTTGTTTTACATTCAGAGTAGTGGTGGATAACTTTTTATACAAGTTATCCGCAACTAAGATACCTAAGGGATTTTGTCCGTTTTCCAAGGACCGGTTTTTTAATCGAAATAACAGCATGTTCTGGACTTCTTCGCATTCTACAAAAGCAGACTCGACAGCTTGGGTAAGTAGTTCTGTTTCTCTGTAAAACGGTTCGTAAAAAAGTGTGTCTAAGATGTTCTCAGCAATTCGCCTGAGCTCAATGGTGACTGGTTGCGTTTGGCCCATGTCCATGATTTGAGCTTGGTGAGAAAGGGATTCCGGGAGGATGAGCTCATTGGGAAAGCTGTCAATTAACTCTGTCAGTTTTGCATAGGCTTCGGATGCATAAGCTTGAATTTGGATAGCCTCTTTAAGCGGGGCCGGTTTAATGGCTATCTCGGAGTGACTGTTCGCCTGTTCAATGTTTGTCAGGAGTTGATCCAGGGGGGTTAAAACTTCATCTGAGAAGTTAGTATGAATGCGCTCAACTGTTTTTTGAATGATGTTTTTTGACATTCTTTGGGTGGACAGTATCAAGGTGTCCAGGTAGAGGGTTGTGTTGATCAGCGATGCATTTTCTTCCCAGCTATCCGGAAATGATTCATAAAAATCAGCTAAGGCGGGAGGCCTTAGTTTAATCTTTCGATGGGTTTCTTTAACGGTTTTTGTTGATGAAAGATTGCTATTGATTTGAATTACGATTTTACGTGAAGCACTGAGCAATTGATGCCGGGCCTGGTTGTTGTACTTTGTGAGTACTTCTTGCATGTTTTTATATTGCGCTTCTGTTTTCTGAATAACGAGCGCTGCTATTTTGGCATCAGTTCCTTTTGTTACAATGGCTTTTTGATAGGTATCATGGACATTGAAAATAGTTTGGCGCAAATCGTTGAAAATAGAAGTTGAAAGCGCATTCAACGTTTCCAATTGCTTTTTTCCCGCCGGAAAGAGTATGGTGTCCATATAAAAGGATAGTATTTTTCGATAGCGCACCTCCACTTGTTTGTTTCCGGATGTTTGATTCTGATAGGTCATTAATAAGGATTCGGGCGCTTCAAAGGTGTGGTTACCTGTTCGCGCCAGAAAATCAGACAGCCCGGCAGAAAAGGTGTTTTTTATGTTGGTAATCAGCTCCCGGGAATTTTTATCAAACAGATTGGTGCAGTTGATCAGAAATGACTGGTGGTAACGGTTGATGGTCCTGGATCGCTCGTAAGCTTCATCTTCAGCTAATTCCTTTTCCAGGTGTTCTGCTCCCTGAACGATGTAATTTTGTATCGAATTAATTAATGATTTCAACAGACCCGTTGAAGTATGGAAAGTTTGGTCATAAAGCGCGTGGCTCATCTCCTGGTAGGCTGCATCCAGGTTTTCCAATCTTGATTTAATGACCGGATTGCTGATTTCAGGTAGTGGGATTAATTGGATATCGGTTTCTTTTTGATGTGAAGTGCCGGCCACAGGAATGACCTCAACCAGGTTTATTTCTTCAAATTCCTCAGATGGACTTAGTATTAAAACGCTGGCCGGTACTCCGGATATCCGGTTCACTGATTGAATATACGCACTGGTGTAGGTCGGAGACTTTTGAGAAAGGCCAATAACAACCAGGTCGCTACCGGCTGATTCTTCAGTGATAATGGCTTCTCTTGTTCGGGAAGCAAATTCGTCACTGATGACTTTTACCTCCGCAGTGATGCGTTTTTCATCTAGTAAGGCATTGGTATTGCGGTACAAACGATCGGTGATGGCACTGTTATGATTGATGATTAAAATACGCAATCGGACATCGCGCCAGGTAGGATCGAATTGCAGAAACTTCAGAATGTTGAGCGCAAAACTGAGGTGACGCCCTTTCCCATTCCACCAGATATCGATTTTCTCTTTTCGACCAAAGCCTTCTTTCTGATCGTAGTCCAGGAAAACGGCATTGAGCTTTTTGGTTGTAAAATCTTCGAGCATCCGGCAAAAGAAATCAACGTTCTTGGAGCTTTTATTCCACCCCATTAAAATGGTATTGGGTTCAAAACCACTGAAGCCATAGACACTGGTGATGGACCTGACACCTGCTTCAATAGTGTCGCATTTATATTGGCGTTTGAAATAGGTTATTTGAGATGGGGTAGCAGCGAATGCCTGGTTTGATTTAGGTGACGAATCATGTTCCGGGATGAGGGTAAAGTCAGTCAGAGCGCCTAATTTACCGGTGAGTGCCAGACCCATTTCCAGGAGGTGTGGACGCACTTGTTCGCCGCCACTGAAAAGAATAATATTGGGCTGCCAATTTCGTTTGTTAGTTCTTGCTTTACTCAGGTTGAGCAGGGCCCGTTTGGCCAGGTTGGTCCAGAAGCTACTCCAGGCGTCTCCGGTCTCGAGAATCAGTTCTT
>Ga0193953_1000965_pt1 | contig 14241 bp, 10 predicted proteins | sample BB_4_MG_FD_140325 | JGI IMG/M metagenome (GOLD analysis project Ga0193953, IMG submission 140325) | Microbial mat bacterial communities from the Broadkill River, Lewes, Delaware, United States - BB_4_MG | ecosystem: Environmental > Aquatic > Freshwater > River > Microbial mats | place: USA... | reverse complement strand
GCGGGAAAATCTACATTATTAAATATTATCTCAGGAACTGTAAAACAAGACATAGGAGATATATATTTAAATAATAGAGAAATTGGACAACTAAAAGAACATATGCGTATGGGTGAAATAGGAAGAGTGTTTCAAGATCCACGTGCAGGAACGGCAAGTTCATTAACAATTTTAGAAAATATGGCACTTGCACTTAATAAAGGGCAAAAATATGGACTTAAATTTAATAAAACAAATAAGATTGAAGAAAAAGCAGTTGAGTTATTAAAAATACTTGATATGAATTTAGAAAATAGATTAAATGATTCTGTAGAATTGCTGTCAGGAGGTCAAAGACAGGCGATGACATTATTAATGTCAGTAGCTAAAATGCCGAGATTACTTTTATTAGATGAACATACTGCGGCTTTAGATCCTAAAATATCAAATAGCATTTTAAAACTTACTGAAAAATTAATTGAAAAAAATAATATTACTGCACTTATGGTTACCCATAATTTGCAAGATGCAATTGAAATGGGAAATAGACTTATTATGTTGCATAGAGGTAAAGTTGTTTTAGATATAAAAGATGAAGAAAAGAAAAATATGACCAAAGAGAAGTTGCTAGATAGATTTAAGAATGCTGACGATATGTTTTCAGATGTAATGGTATTAAGTTAATAAGAAAGCTTATGGAAATTAAATAATAATTTTTATAAGCTTTTTTTAATGCAAAAGAATAATTAAACAATTAATTCAATATATTAATAAAAAAATTCAAAATCGTAAAAAAAATCATAAAAAATATTGACAATTAATAATTAAATTGATATTATTAAATCAGAAGTTAACATTATTAATATTTGGTTTAAAAAAGCAAAGGGGTGGCCAAGGTGGAAATAAAAGAAGCGTTAGAAAAAGTAAAAAATAAACAAATGACAATAGATGAAGCCGTAGAAGTGATTAATAATTATACTGTTAAAGAAAAAGAACCAATAAATAGAGGAAATGCTAGAAAAATAAAAGTGTATGTAGAAGAAGGCAATGGTAAGAGAGTAAGAATTCCAGGTGTGCCATTATGGGCAATATCCCCAATGGTTAAATTTGGATTATGGATGGGCAAAAAACAGGTTTCAAAGGAATTAAGTCAGGAAGAAATAACTGAAAGAACCGAAAGAATTCATAGAAAAATAAATGAAGCGATTGAAGAAATTGATAAATCTGATTTGTCAGATGATTTAAAAGAAGAAAAACTAGAAAAACTTAATAAAAAAAGAAAAAGAAAAATAGAAGAGCTAACAAAGCCAAATTATGAAGCTAAAAAAGGAATTGAAAAAGCACAGGAAATTGATTTTAAAGCACTTGTTAAAGAACTAAAAAAATGTGGGCCTATTACATTAGTTGAAGTAGACGGAGATGATGGCGAAAGAGTTCTTATAAGAACAATTTAGAGAGAGGAGGATATTATGAAAAAAGAAGTTTTAGGAATTTGTCCGATATGTGAAGGTGAAACAAAGGTAACTAAAATAAAGTGTCAAAGATGCGGAACTACGATAGAGGGAAGTTTTGATTTATGCAAGTTTTGTATGCTTAGCAAAGAATCAAAGTATTTTGCAGAAGTATTTATTAAAAATAGAGGTAATATAAAAGAAATTGAAAAAGAGCTTGGGATATCTTATCCAACTGTTAGAAATAAATTAGAAGAATTGATTAGAGCGTTAGGGTACGTTGTAGATGAGACTCCAAAAGTAAATAAAAAAGAAATTTTAGATAAAGTTTCAAGTGGAGATATAACAGCTGAAGAAGCAATTAAATTATTGAAATAAATAGGAGGGAAATTATGGCTAATTTAAAAGAAGAAAGAATTCAAGTACTTAAAATGATTGAAAATGGAGTTGTATCCGCAGAACAGGGATTAGAACTAATGAATGCTTTAGATGAAAAAGAAGAACAAATTAAAATTCCATCAGGAAAACCTAAATGGATTAAAATAAGAGTTGAAGAGGGAAATGGAAATAGTAAAGTAAGAGTAAATTTACCTATTAGTTTAGTTAATTTTGGATTAAAAATGGCAGAAGGGTATATGCCAGAAGAACAAAGTAATAATTTAAAAGGACTAGATTTTGCAGCAATTGCAAAAGAAATTCAAAATGGAGCAGAAGGAAAATTGGTTGATGTTTATGATGAAGAAAGCGGAGACCATGTAACTGTAAGTGTTGATTCAGAAATTGATGATTAATTAAATGCCAGAGAATTTATTCTCTGGCATAAATTATAATTTGAAATTATTACTGTAGTTATGATATGATATAAATAATAAATTTTAGGAGAAATGCAATGGATTTGATATTTACAAATAATACATTATTAGATCGTTTACCATTTGCGCTTATTGGCGTTGCTTTTGAGTGTGTTGAAATTGGTGAAGTACGTCTATCAAATGTAAATATTTGTAAATAAGCAATGAAATGATAAGTCTTTTACTCAGGTAAGAACTTACCTGAGTTTTTTTATGTTTTAATATATAAATTTTGATTGCTTAGTTATAAATAACTGAGCAATTTTTTTAATTTAAAGGAGAATAACAATGAAAAACAATTATAAGAAAAATATTAGCAGAAATTATAGGTTTGCATTTTTAAAGGATTTAGATGTGACTAGAGGGGTTTGGATGTTGTATTTAGCATCTAAAGGATTAAACTTATTTCAAATAGGTTTAATGGAAACTGTATATCATATTTCATCTTTTTTATTTGAGGTGCCAACAGGTGCGGTTGCAGATATATTTGGAAGAAAATTTAGTAGATCGCTTGGAAGAATGATAAGTATTATTAGTTTTTTATTAATGATTTATAGTAAAAATGTTTATATTTTTGCAATTGGTTTTGTTTTTACGGCGCTTAGTAATAACTTAGAATCAGGCGCAGGAGATGCATTAGTATATGACAGCCTAAAGGAAATAGATGAAGAAAATAAATATATGAAAGTAAAGGGAAGAGAAGAAGTAATCTTTCAAGTAGCAAGCGTCTTTTCATTAATGATTGGAGGTTATATTGCAAGTATGAATTATGCAAGTGTTTATAAAATTGCAATTGTAATTGCTTTAATTTCATTTATACAATCATTAACTTTTATTGAACCTACCATAGGTAAAGTAAAGAAAAGAGATTCATTGATTAGTACATTTACTGGTCAATTTAAAGGAAGCGTAGAAGTTATAAAAAATAATAAAAAAATTCTATTTTTGATATGTTTTACGGAATTATTTTCTACATTTATTACAACAGAATTTTTTTATATGCAAAATTTATTGAAAATAAAGGGATATAAAGAATGGCAAATAGGAATAGTGTTAGCTATAGGATGTTTATTTGCTGGAATTGGTGCAGCGAAAACACATAAAATTGAAAAAAAATTAAAAGAAAAGGGAATATTAATATCAATGTCTTTGTTAGTGACAATTGGACTATGGGGTATGAGTATTAATGGCTTTGAACAGTATGCATTTATTATAGTATCAATTGCTGATAGTATTTTATTTGTTGCAATTAGCGATTATTTAAATAAATTGATACCCAGTGATAAAAGAGCGACAATCTTGTCAATTCAAAGCATGGTATTTAGTGTTTTTATGATTTTATTATTCCCATTAGTGGGGAAAATAGGAGATGTTTATGGACTTAATATTTCGTTTTTAATTATTGCTATTATTTCAACTATAATAGTTTTAGCTATTATAAAGACATTATTAGGAAAAAGTAAGGAAGTGGAATAATGATAGATATTACAGTTAAAAATATTGAAAAAAAGTTTTTTACAGAAAAAATATTAGAAGATGTGTCATTAGAATTAAAATCAGGTGAAAGAGTAGGTCTTTTGGGTGAAAATGGAACTGGAAAGACAACAATTTTTAAAATAATTATGGGAATTGAAACAATTGATGCAGGTCAGGTTTTTATAAGAAAGAATATTAAGATAGGTATTCTTTGGCAAATGCCATTAGATTATGGCTCTTTAACGGTTGAAGCTGTATTATTGAATGCATTTAAAGACGTAGAATTAATAAAGAAGAAACTTAAAAATATAGAAAAGGAAATGGAAGATAAGGGTCAGTTAGATGATGTTTTATTAAAAAAATATGGAGAATTACAGACTAAGTATGAAGTGTTGGGAGGATATGATGTAGAGGAAAAAATGTCAAAAATATGTTCTGGTTTGGGATTTAGTGAGGAATTACTAAAGAGAGAATATTATAAGTTAAGTGGTGGCGAAAAAAGTAGGGTTGAACTAGGTAAAATTCTCTTAGAGGAACCAGAAGTACTTTTATTAGATGAACCTACAAATCATTTAGATATTGAAACAACGGAATGGTTGGAAAATTATATAAGTAATTTTAAAGGTGGAGTTTTAATTATTTCACATGATAGATATTTTTTAGATAAGGTAGTAACTAAAATATTTGAGATAAAGAATAAAAAAATTGAAATATATCATGGAAATTATAGTGATTATATTAATGAGAGAGAAATAAGACATGAAAATATGCTAAAAATGTATAATCAGCAAAAAAGAAAAATTAAACAATTAGAAGCAGCTGCAAAAAGATTTAGAGAATGGGGTTCTAGAGCAGATAATGAAGATATGTTTGTAAAAGCTAAAGCTGTTGAAAGAAGAATTGAAAAAATGGATAAAATAGATAAGCCTATTTTAGATACAAAATCAATTTCAGTAGATTTTAAAAAAGAGGAACGATCAGGTAAAGATGTTTTGAGGATTAAAGATTATAATCTATCTATTGAAAATAAGATATTAGTAAATAATATTGAACTTAAAATTATTTATGGAGAAAGAGCCGTTTTACTTGGAGGAAATGGAACTGGTAAAAGTACATTAATTAAAGAAATAATAAAATCTAATTTAAATGAAAATGATTATATTAAAGTGGGCTCAAGAGTTAAAATTGGATATATGGAACAAGACATTAAATTTAGCGAGAATAAGCAATCTATAATAGATACTTTAAGAAAAAGTCATCCAATGCCAGAGGGAGATGCTCGTGGATATTTGGCTAAGTTTAAGTTTTTTAGTGATGATGTATTTAAAAATGTTGATAAGTTAAGTGGTGGCGAAAAAGTTAGATTAAAATTAGCTATTCTTATGAAAGAAGATATAAATTTTCTTATTTTAGATGAACCGACAAATCATATTGATATAAAAACAAGAGAAATACTAGAAGATGCTTTAAAAGAATTTAGAGGAAGTTTACTATTTATATCGCATGATAGATTTTTTATTAATAAATTGGCAAATAAAATCATAGAAATTGAAAATAAAGAAATAAAAATTTATAAAGGAAATTATCAATATTATCAAAATCAAAAGATTAAAGAAAGGGATATAAAAGAAACTATTAGTCAAAAAAATATTAAAAAACCTATTGTAAAAAATATAAACAAATCTAAACCTAATAATAAATTTAAGAAAAAATTTTTAGAAGAAGAGATAGAACAAATCGAAAAACAATTAGAGTTGATTCAAGAAGAAATTAAAGTTAATCAATCTAATTATCAAAATTTAGTAGGATTAGTTCAGGAAGAAAAGTCATTAGAACTTAAACTAGAACAAAAAATGGATGAATGGATAGAAATTGAATAAATTATTTTAGCAAATGTTAAGTGTAACAATAGATTTACAATATGTAATATTATAACAAAACATTTGATATTAAGACTATAATTGAAGCAAGGAGGGGAAACAAATGAAAAAGAAATTATTAATGTTTTTATTTATTATAATTGCAATATCTATAATTGGATGTGGAGAAAAAGAAGTTGAAATTGAAAAAGTAGATAATTCTATTACAAATGAAACGGTAGGAGAAAATACAAATGAGGAAATCAGTGCCAAATTATTAGCAGATAACAATACAAATTATGGTATTTCAAAAGATACAAGTTTTGTATTTGAAGTTAAAAATCAGCCAATTACAAAGGAATATTTAGCTAAAAATCTTGTGTTTAATGAAGATATTTCATTTGATGTAGAGGCTATCGAAAGAAATGAGTTTAAAATTATCCCTAAAAATCCACTTAAGAACAATACTATTGTTAAGGCAGTGTATAAAGATATGGATAAGAATGAATATGAGTGGGCATTTCAAGTAGAAAAGCAATTTAATGTACAAAGTTCTATACCTAGAGATATGGCAACGGAAGTTCCAATTAATGCTGGAATTGAAATTGAATTTTCAAAAGGAGAATTAGGAAACATAGAGGAAAATTTCAAAATAGAACCTAAAACAGAAGGAAAGTTTGAAGTTAATGAAAATAGAGTAGTATTTATTCCAAATTCACTAAAGGCTAATACTACATATACGATAACAATCGATAAAAGTTTTTCAAGACTTAAGCAAACAGAAAAATTAAATAAAGATTTTTCAATTAAATTTAAAACTTCTAATAAGGAAGCTGGGAAAAGGGCATTTGAATTATCTTTTGATAAAAGATTATATCATATACTATCAGATCAAAATCCATTTATAAGTATTAGATCAAATTATAAAAACTTTAGTAAAGGTTCAAAAATAAACGTATCTCTATTTGAATACAATGATACTAAAACATTTATTGAAAGTATGAAAAAGTTTGATGAAGAATCAATTGATTACTGGGATGAAAGATTTACCTCTCAAAAGAGAATTAACACAGAAGAAATGGCAAAAATTATAGAGTTTGATACTGATATTATAGAAAATGAAAGAGATTATTATTATGGTGATTATGTTGTATTTCCTGATAAACTTAAAGAAGGAATGTATTTAGTTGAGATTAAAAAGGATGAGAAAATTTTTCAAACACATTTAGAAATAAATTCAGCTAGTTATTATACAAGTTTAGCTAATAATGGAATCTTTGCATGGGGAAATGATTTAAAAACTAAAAAGCCTATAAAAAATGCAGAGTTAAATATTTATGAAGAAAATATAAATGAAAAATGTGATAAAGACGGTATATTTTTTGCTGAAATGGATAATTCAAAATATGATAATTCAGCAAAATATATATACTTTAAAAGTGATTCAAAAATTGACTATGTAAGTGTCTTAGAGCCAAATTATATGAGTTTTTATTATTATAATGGAAGTAATAACGAGGCTAGTAAATATTGGTCATATTTATCAACCGATAGAGCGCTTTATTTAAAAGAAGATAAGATTAATGTATTTGGAGTATTAAAAAATAGAGATAATAAAGAAATTAAAGAAAAAGTATATTTAAAGGTAGGAAAGTATTATTCTCATGGAGAAGAAGATTTTATTATTACTAAAGAAATTAGTATTAATAAATACAATGCATTTGAAACTTCAATAAATCTTGAATCTTTTAATTCTGGATATTACAATATTTACTTAGTTGTTGGTGAAAATGTAGTTGAACAAGAAAACATCGAAGTTAGACAATTTGAAAAACCGATGTATGATATTAAAATATCTACAGATAAAAAATTTCTATTTGAAGATGAGTCCTTAAATATGAATATTAGTTGTAATTATTATGAAGGAAGAGGCGTTTCAAATTTAAATATGCAATATGCTTATTATTATGGAGATAATAATTTTTCTAATAAATTTAAATTAAATAAAAATGGGAAAGCAGAAGTTTTTATAGATGAAATAGGTAAAAATGATAATAATACATTTAGACCTAGATATGTTGATATTCAAGTATTTAGTGATGATATAGAAAATACATCAGCCGATAATTATGAGAATATATTTGTTTTTCCAAGAAATCGAATGATTACATCAAAAATAATTGAAAGTGATGAAAAAATAAATGAAATTGAGCTGCAAATTGAGACAAATGAAATAGATATAAGTAAACTTTCGGATTCAAATATAAGATATTGGATAGAAGAAGATGACTACAGGGGAGAAAAAACAAATCAAGAAGTTGATATTGCAGTAGAAAAATATAAATGGACTAAGACAGAAGTAGGAACGATTTATGATCCTATTCAAAAGATTACTACACCTAAATATGAGTATGATGAAGTATTAGTCGGTGTAGATAATATTAAAGCTCAAACAATAAATGGGATTGCAAATGTTAAATTAGAATTAGAAGATGAGCATTATTATAAAATTATATGTAAAACTAAAGACACTAAGGATAGGGTTGTTGAAATTTCTCAATATTATCATTATGGCATTCGTAGATATAATGAACAAGATTATTATGAATTCGAATGGGATAAAGATTATGATTTAAAAGTTAATGAAAAAAGAAAATATTACGTTTTAAAGAACGATAAGAAAATGCAGTTAGAGGAAAATCAAAGAATAATATATTTAGAACTTCAAAATGGAATAAAACATTATATGGCAAGTGATGAGGCTTTATATGATTTTAATTTTAAAGAAGAAGATATACCTAATGTATTTATTCAATGCGTTATATTTGATGGATATGAATATAAATCTGTTTATCCAACAAATATTAGGTATGATTATTCTGATGAAGAAATAAATGTGGTTTTAAAAACCGATAAAGAAAAATACAAACCTGGAGAAGATGTAGAAATTGAAATTTTTGCAAAAGATTTATTTGGGAAACCAGTGGAGGGATATGTTAATATTTCAATTGTTGATGAAGCATTATTTGCTATTGCGCCAAAAGAAAATCATTTATTAGAAGACTTATATAAGTCAGTATTTTCAACTGGAGTTATGGCAGAAGACTTTGGGTTAGAAAGTAGCGACAAAGGTATGGCAGCAGAAGGCGGTGGCGAAGGTGGTAATGATTTTATAAGAAGTGAATTTGAAAACACCGCTTACTTTGGCAATGTGATTACAAATAAAGATGGGTATGCAAAATGCAAAGTAAAACTTCCAGATAATATAACCGCTTGGAGGATTAGTACTCAAATAATTACTAAAGATTTAAAAGGAAATTCAATTAAAACTATTAAAAGGGTAGGATTACCGTATTTTATTGAGGTAATTAGTGAAGATAATTATTTAGAAGGAGATAAACCAAGTATTACTGTTAAATCCGTTAATAATATAGAAGATAAAAATACCAATGTAGATTATACATTTAAATTATTAAAGGATAAAAAAGAAGTAGTTAATTTGTCTAAAACTATAAAGGTTGAGGATTATGTGAATTTTGATTTGCCAAAACTAGAAAAGGGTGAATATGAAATTTCAGTTACAGGTAAATATGGCAATAATAAAGATGGAATATTAAAGAAATTTGAAGTTGTGGATAGTATGCTTAAAGTTGATCAAATTATAAAAACTAAACTGGATGAAAATACAAAGCTTCAAAATAACGGAATGCAGACACTTAAATTTATGAATGAAAATAGTAGTATTGCTTATAGAATTATTTCAAGTTACTTAAATGAATATGGAGATAGAGTTGAACAAAAAGTTTCTCAAAATATTGCAAATGATTGGTTAGAATACTATTATAATGAATCAAGAAGAAATGAAAATATAGATATTTCTTTATATCAGTTATATTCGGGTGGCATTTGCGTAGTTAAACATGGAGATGAAGATATTGAAGTTAGTTCAAAATTATCTGTATTAGATGAAAATCAATTTGATTTAAAAAATCTTGAAATATATTTATCGCAAGCAAAAAAAGAAGAATTAACAGATGATGCTATAGCCGCTATTTTATGGGCGCAAGCTGTAAAAGGAAAACCTGTATTATTAGATATGAAAAATCTTTTAGAAAATACATCATCGGATAAGGCTAAATTATATTTAGGACTTGGTCTAAAATCAATTGGAGATAAAAGTAGTGCTATTGAAGTATATGATGAATTTAGGAGAAGTAAAACTAATAATATTGGAAACTTAAAATATATAAATGCAGATTTGAGTGACGATAAATCTAAAAAAAGTATACTTATGGCAATTTTGGGTGTGATGCTAGAAAAAGAAGATGCTTTAGATTATTATGATTATGCAGATAGGAATACACCAAAAGAAGATCTGATTTCTATAGAAATGCTGTTACTAGCAAAAGAACTTTTAAATAGAAATGAACAGGCATATTTTGAATATAGTGTAGGAGATGAGTTTGAAAAAATTGAGTTAAATAACTATAAACCATTTGTTACAACTATTTTAGAAAATCAAGTAAGTAAATTTAAGGTAAGGAATGTCCAAAATGTTGTTATGATTGAGGAAAGTCAAGTTAATTTAAGTGATTTAGCTGTTGATGATAAAATAATAGAAATTGAAAGACGTTATTATAATGAAAGTAACCAAGAAGTAAAAACATTTAAACAAGGAGAGATTATAAGAGTTGTTTTAGAACCTAAATTTAAAAAAGATGCTGAGCTTGGAAATTATGTCGTAATTGATAGAATTCCTTTTGGATGTGAATTTTCATATAAAAGAGATAATTCAAAATATAGTTATCAGAATGATAAAAGGACAAGAGTATTCTATTTTAATTATGATGATGAAGTTAATAAAACAATTACTTATTACTTTAAAGCAATTTCACCAGGAGAATATAGGTGTGAGCCAGCAGTTATTCAAAAAAAATATATACAGTTATTTGGAAAATCTAATGAAACTAATATAGTAATAGAGGAATAAAATGAAAATACTATTTTTTATACTTATGTGTATAAATATGGGAAAGTTTAATGTAGACAATTTGATGTATTCTGGTGATAATTTAATACAAAATAAATTTTACAACACTGATTATAAATTTGACTTTAATGAAGAATATCAAATACCAATAGAAAATGTAGTTGCGGGTATTGTACCTCATCATATATTAGCAGAAGAAATGATTGATAAATTTTTTAAAACCATTTCTAAAAAAGATATGGATTGCTTAGTTTTATTAAGTCCCAATCATACAAATTGCGGAAGATATAAAATATACACATCAAATAAAGATTGGGATACAGGAGTGGGAGTATTAAAAAGTGATAATAAAACAATAGAAAAATTATCTTTTAATAAGTTGATTTCTGTGGACAATAATATTTTACAAAATGAACATGGAATAGGGACACTTCTACCATATATTAAATACTATATGCCAAATGTAAAAATTGTTCCCATTATAATATCTTCAAATTTAGAAAGAGAAGAGTTTGCTAGATTTAAAGATTTACTATGGGAAAGTTTGGAGAGTAAAAACACAGTAGTGGTGGGTTCGGTTGATTTTTCGCATTATTTATCCTGCGAACAGGCATTATTAAAAGATTTGGAAATGAAGAAAATAATTGAAAATGAAAATTTATTTAAGATAGAACGTCTTAATAGTGATTATTTAGATTCACCTTATGTTTTATTAGAAATATTGGATTTTAAAAAAAGAAAAAATGCAAATAAATGTTTTTGGTTAGAACATAAAAATGCACAAGATTATTTAAAAAATAAGGTTAATGAAACAACAACCTATAGAACTTTTGTTTTTTCAAAATAGAATTATTTAAAAGCAATTAATGATGAAATAAGTCGTTAATTGTTTTTTTATCTATTTAAATAAGTATAAAAAGTATATGTATAAAAAATATCTTAACAAATAATGAAATAGGCTTAAAATCAAAAATAATATGGTAAAATAATTTTAAAATAAAGATGCAGGAGCTGAAAATATGAATGAAAATATTGTATCTATTAAAAATCTAAAAGTAAAATATGGAGATAATAGTGAATATACATTAAAGGGAATTGATTTAGATGTAAAACCAGGCCAAATTGTAGGTTATATTGGACCTAATGGAGCTGGTAAAAGTACTACTGTAAAAGTTTTATTAGGATTGCTTCCAAATTATGAAGGGGATGTATTTCTTTTTGGAAAAAGTATAAAAGAAGATAAAATAGAATATAAAAAAAGGATAGGTTATGTACCTGAAACGGCAGAAATATACGAAAATTTAACGGCGTGTGAATATTTATCTTTTTTAGGAGATATTTATGGATTAGATAGCGAAAAAATACATGATAAAGCAAAAAAATTATTAGCTTTATTTAATATTGACTCTTATTATAATACTAGAATTGATGCATATTCAAAGGGAATGAAACAAAAGTTATTAATTGTTTCAAGTTTAATTCATAATCCGGATTTATTGTTTTTTGATGAACCATTAAGTGGATTAGATGCTAATAGTGTAATGATATTTAAAGAAATACTTGACTCATTAGCTAAAAAAGGTAAGACGGTATTTTATTCATCACATATAATGGATGTAGTTGAAAAAATAAGCGATAGAATATTGTTAATAAGCGATGGAATTGTTATTGCAGATGGAACATTTGAAGAACTTAAAAATAGAAGTCATGAAGGATCTTTAGAAGAAATATTTAATCAATTGACAGGCTTTGATTCACATAAAGAAATAGCAGATGAATTTGTCTCCATAATAGAGGAGGTATAAAATGAAAGAGTTTTTTTCACTTAAAATATTAGATAAATTTAAGCCTGTTTTTAGTAAAATGGGTGTTAATTACGAAATGATGAGAAAAATATTATCATTAAAATTAACATTAGATGAAAGAAGAACTCCTGCAGTAATATCAAATAATAGGAAAAGCAAAAAGGATCAAAGTTTATTGAAAAAATCTATTTTATCATATGGTTTTATAGGAATTATGGCAATGATTTTTATTATAATGCCATTTCCATATATGATAAAAATGAGTTTATGTTTTGGAATTTTAATATTTATGTTAATGATGTCAATAATATCTGATTTTGCAAGCGTTTTATTAGATGTGGAAAGTAGGCAGATATTGCTTACAAAACCAATAGATGAACAAACCTTTAGCGCAGCTAAAATAATGCATATATTTATATATATGGCGACTATTACAATAGTTATGTCAGCGCCATCTTTGATTGCGGGAACAATAAAGAGTGGAATAGGATATCTTATAATATTTGTGATTCAAATGGTTTTATTAGATGAATTGGTTATATTTTTAACAACTTTTCTATATGGATTTATTTTAAAAAAATTTGATGGTGAAAAACTTAAAGATATAATTAATTACTTTCAAATTGCACTTACAATAGTATTGATTATTGGATATCAAGTTTTAGGAAGAATGTTTAATTTGATGGATATTAATTTAGAGTTTGTTCCTAAGTTATGGCATATGATATTTCCACCTATGTGGTTTGCAGCACCATACGAATTATTTTTAAATGGGAATACAAATATTTATTATATTACACTTACATTAATTGGTGTTATTTTGCCAACGATTGCTTTTATATTAAATTTTAAAGTGGTAATGCCTAAGTTAGAAAAAAATCTTTATAAGATGACTCAAGCATCAAAGGGAGCAGAAAATTCGCTAATTAAAAAAAGTATAATAAGTAAAAGAAGAAGTAAAGTTATAATTAAAGATAAAATTGAAAATACCTTTTATCATTTTACAAAAAGCATGCTTAAAAATGAAAGAAAATTAAAATTAAAGATATATCCAAATCTTGTTTTTGCTATAATATTTCCTATTATTATGATAGCTTCTATGACTAGAAATGTTTCTAGTATTGAAGAGTTAGTTAATACTATTAGGGGAGGTCATCATTATTTATATATGTATCTAACAATTCTTATGATTTCAGGAATGGGCGCTATGCTAACTGGAAGTGAAAAGTTTAAAGGTGCTTGGATATATGGAGTATTGCCAATAGAAAGTCCTAAGCAAGTATATAAAGGAATGTCTGATGCATTTTTAATTAAATATGCTATTCCAACATTTTTAGTTTCAATGATACCATTTTTGTTTATTTATAAAGGGAAAATTGTTTTAGATGTTATAATAGGCCTTTTTGCAATGATAGTTGCCTTTTTAATTAATATAAGAGTTGTAAAATTAGCGTTACCATTTAGCGAAAGTGTAGATAAAGTTCAAAATGGAAACTATGTTGTTTTGTTAACAATGCTATTTGTTAATGGTGCAATGGCTGGAATACATTTTATTGTAAGTGGTTCAATAATATTAAAAATAGCAATGATAATTGCATTATTGATTTTAGGAATTATTTTTTGGAATAAACTTTTTCCAAGTAAATGGGAAGAAGTAGTGGATAGATAAAAGTATAAAGGCCATGTAAAAATGGATTAATATTCATTTTCACATGGTTTTTTTATTAAAGTATAAAAAAAGAAACAGTAATTACTAAAATTATCTAAAAAATTAATTAAAATTTAAGTTTTCAATCCTTGAAATTTAGATTAAAAAGAAGTAATATTGAT
>Ga0193953_1000962_pt1 | contig 14269 bp, 16 predicted proteins | sample BB_4_MG_FD_140325 | JGI IMG/M metagenome (GOLD analysis project Ga0193953, IMG submission 140325) | Microbial mat bacterial communities from the Broadkill River, Lewes, Delaware, United States - BB_4_MG | ecosystem: Environmental > Aquatic > Freshwater > River > Microbial mats | place: USA... | reverse complement strand
CCATGCTTGTTTCATACCAACAAGCGATGCTGCTCCTCCAACTGCTGCTACAGCTGCAAATGACATACCAAGAAAATCTCGTCTATTTGTTTTGTCAGACATTTTTTTTCCTTTTAAGTCGTAGATTTTTAATCGAGCTAGTATAATCTTTTTTTACTTAAAATACTTAGACTTATAATATAAATTAAGAATATTTTAAGTTAGATGAGTTTATGTGTATCATTTAATTACTTTACTTTTGTATTTAATAAGTAATGATTTGATATAATCATAAAAATATACAATTAAGGATTAAATATGAATTTTGTTTCAATTATAATGGGAAGTAAATCTGATTACGAAATTATGAAAAACTGTGCAAACACATTAGAGATGTTTAACGTAAAATATGAGTTAATTATATCATCTGCTCATAGATCTCCAGATAGAACTAAAAACTATATCAAAGAAGCTGAAGCTAAAGGTGCTAAAGTATTTATTGCTGCTGCTGGAATGGCTGCTCATCTTGCTGGTGCTTTAGCTGCTGGGACTACAAAACCTGTTATTGGTGTACCTATGAAAGGTGGAGCAATGGATGGTATGGATGCTATGCTTTCAACTGTTCAAATGCCTTCAGGTATGCCTGTTGCTACTGTTGCTTTAGGAAAAGCTGGTGCAATTAATGCAGCATATTTATCAATGCAAATTTTAGCAATCACTGATAGTGAATTAGCAACAAAATTACAAGAAGATAGAATAGTAAAAGAAAAAACTGTTGCAACTGATTCTAAAGAGATTGAAGTACTTATCTAATTATGAAAAATGATAATATAACATTTTCACAGTTATTATTAAAATTACAACAATTTTGGGCAGAACAAGGGTGTAATATCTTGCAACCTTATGATGTACCTGCTGGTGCTGGAACATTTCATCCTGCTACATTATTGAGAAGTCTTGACAGTAAACCTTGGAGTGTAGCGTATGTTGCGCCAAGTAGAAGACCAACAGATGGGCGTTATGGTGAAAATCCAAATCGTTTAGGGTCTTACTATCAATTTCAAGCTTTAATAAAACCGAGTCCAGATAATATTCAAGATTTATACTTAAAGTCTTTAGAGTATTTGGGACTTGACTTATCTAAGCATGATATCCGATTTGTAGAAGATAACTGGGAATCTCCTACACTTGGTGCATGGGGTCTTGGTTGGGAAGTTTGGCTTGATGGTATGGAAGTAACTCAGTTTACATATTTTCAACAAGTTGGTGGAATCGCTTGTGATCCTGTTGCTGTTGAAATCACTTATGGAACTGAAAGACTTGCAATGTATCTTCAAGGTGTTGATAATATTTTTGATATCGTGTGGAATGAAAATGAACATGGTATCACAACATATAAAGATATCCATATGGAAAGTGAAATTGAGTTTAGTAAATATAACTTTGAAGTAGCAAATACTGAAATGTTATTTAGACATTTTGATGAGTTTTATGAAGAGTGTCAAAAATGTTTAGAAGCCCAGCTTCCTTTACCTGCGTATGATCAGTGTATGTTAGCCTCACATGCTTTTAATACTCTTGATGCACGAAAAGCTATTAGTGTAACGAGCAGACAAAACTATATTTTAAAGGTACGAGAACTATCTTTAGGATGTGCAAAAATGTATAAAGAGCAAGAACCAGAACGATTAAAAAGATTAGGTTACTAAGTTATTATGAAAGTAAAAGATATTTACAACTTTTTAGACTCTTTGTCTCCTTTTTCTTTACAAGAAAAGTGGGACAATAGTGGTTTGATAGTTGGTAATATGGAAGATGAGTTTAAAGAGATTTATATCTCTTTAGATTTAGACTTAGATATGATTAAAAAAGTAAAAAAAAACTCATTGATTATCACTCATCATCCACTCATTTTTTCACCTTTAAAAACTGTTAATAATGATACTTATAGTACAAAACTATTAAAAAAATTAATTAAAAAAGATATTGTACTTATCTCTATGCACACAAATATAGATAAAACACATTTAAATAATTATGTTGGTTGTGATATATTAGGTCTTGATTTTATTAAAGATGATGATTTTGTTTTAACAGCAGATATAAATTTATCTTTTAAGAGTTTTTCAAAACTTCTAAAAGAAAAATTAAATTTAAAAACTTTAAAAGTTGTGAATGCTAAAAAAAATATTAAAACAGTATCATTAACTACTGGGGCAGGGATGTCTTTATTACCAACTATTAAAACTGATTGTTTTATAACTGGTGATATAAAATATCATGAAGCAATGGAAGCAAAAGCTCGAGATATATGTTTGATTGATATTGGTCATTATGAAAGTGAGATTCATTTTATAAATTTGATGCAGAGTCTTTTTGAAAAATACTTGAAAACTAATGGTAAAAAAGCTATAATGCTAAAATCACACAATCCATTTAATTATATGTAAGGAAAACAGATTGAATAAACATCTAGAACAATTAGTAAAACTATCGACATTCGATAAGGACATTGTAAATTTTGATCCAAAAATTAAGAATGAAGAAGAGAAACTAAAATCATTTACACAAGTTGTAACAAAATTATCAGAAAATGTTGAAAAATTGTATGTAATCATTGATGATGCTAAAAATAAAAGAATCAAAAATGATATTCATTTAAAAGAATTATCTGACAAACTAGCAGAAATTGCAGGTAAGCATAAACTAGCAAAAAATGAAAAAGAGGTAAAAGCTTTACAACTTGAAGAAGAGATTGCTAAAGAGCAAGTAAATTTTGCAAACGAAGAGATTGAAAGATTAGATACTTTATCTGCATCTAAAACAGAAGAGTTAGATGCTGTTAAAGCGGAATTAGCAGAAGAGGAAGAATCTGTTAAAGAATTAAAAGAAGCTATTGATAAAAATATTGCAGATTTAGAAAAATCTAAAAATGATATCTATGAAGAGAAATCTGTTTTAGTTTCAAAAGTTGATTCAAAAGTATTATCTTTTTATGAAAAAATCAAAAGATGGGCGAATGAAAGTGCTGTAGTTCCTGTTAAAAAACAAGCGTGTTATGGTTGTCACATGAAATTAAATGATAGATTCTATAGTGAATTTACAGTTTCAAATGAGATTATGACTTGTCCTCATTGTGGTAGAATTATCTATAAAGAGAATGAGCCATCAGAATAATATTTCAATAATAGATAATAAATAATGTTTAATTTTTTTTATTATCTATTGGCATTAGGTTTGTACCTAATTGCTATCCCTTATTTACTTTTCAAATCACGTAGTAAAAAATATTCAAAAGCGATACCTTCAAAATTTTTTTTAAAAAATAATCCAGTATTTGAAAAAGAGAAGATTTGGTTCCATAGTTGCTCACAGGGTGAAACAACAGCGTTAAAACCAATATTTGATCAACTCAATAGTGAAGATATTAATTTATCGGTTATTACTAATACTGGTTTTGAACAGGGTTCTAAAATGGTTAAAAATGTAAGATATTTACCTTTTGAAATCTTTTTGCCATTTTGGATACAAAAACAAAAAGTGCTTTTAGTAATGGAAGCTGAATTGTGGTACATGTTATTTTTGACTGCATTTAGAAATGGAACAAAAACAGTTCTTATAAATGCAAGAATAAATGATAAGTCGTATAATACTTATTTAAAGTACAGGTTTTTTTATAAGCAGTTGTTTAAATATGTAGGTAAAATATTTGCACAAAGCAAACTAGATAAAGAAAGACTAGAAAGCCTAGGGGCAAAAAATATAGAAGTAATTGGTAATATAAAGTTAGCAAGTTTACCCAAAATAACAAAAAAGTTAAAAAAACCTGATACAATAGTAATCACAGCAGGGAGTACTCACAAAAGTGAAGAAGAGATTATATTAAATGCTTGGGATAAAAGTCAGGGTAAACTTCTTTTAGTACCAAGACATCCAGAGCGGTTTGATGAAGTTTTCGAAATGGTAAAAAATCACTGTAAAAATAGTGATATAACGTTTCATAGATATTCTCAAATAGAAAACTTTGAAAGTGATATTGTTGTAGTTGATGTTATGGGGGAACTTATAAATATTTATGCCATTAGTGATGTAGTTATTTTAGGTGGTGGTTTTATAAAAACTGCCGGTGGACACAATCCAATAGAACCAGCATTTTTTAATAATATAGTAATAAGTGGTGATATTATATTTAACCAAAAATCACTTTTTGAATGTGTTAATGATTATTATCTTATTAAAGAAAATGAATTAAAAACATATTTAGATACATTAGAAACATTAAATAAATCAAGTTTAGGAGAAGCAGGAACTGTTGAACCTATTGTAAGATATATAAAGGATATATAATTATGGAAAAAGCATATAAATTATTAGCATTTCAAGAGGGAATCTCTAATGGAAAAGCGAAAGAATTAATTGATAAAGGTGTTGTAACTGTTGGTGGGAAAAAACTACAAGTAGCACGTGGGGAGATGAAAGAAGATACTGTATTTAAAGTAAAAGATATAGCAAATGCTCGAGTAATCTTTGAAGATGATGATATTTTAGTTGTTGATAAACCAGCACATTTAAATTCTCAAGAAGTAGAAAAAAAATTTCCACAGGCAGTTTTATTAAATAGACTCGATAAAGAAACAAGCGGTGTTATGTTGCTTGCTAAAAATGAAGAGTTTCGTAAAAAAGCGATTAATGAGTTTAAAAATCACAAAGTGTACAAAGAATATGTTGCAATTGTAGATGGTAAAATTGTAGAAGAGGAAGTTATTGACATGCCTATTTCTACTATAAAAGGGAAAACAGCTCGAAGTAGAATTGATGAGCAACATGGAAAACCAGCTAAAACAACAGTGTATCCAAACATGGTAGAGGGTAAAAAAAGTAAAATTAAAATTATTATTGAAAATGGTCGAACTCATCAAATAAGAGTACATTTACAGTATGCAGGTATGCCTATTATTGGAGATTTACAATATGGAAAACCTTCAAATCAGGTGACAAGAGTGATGTTACATAGTAAAGTAACAAGAATTTTAGGATATGAATTTCAAGCAAAAGAACCAAAAGAATTTTTTCATTTTGGATTTTAGGAATAAAGCATGAAAAGTTTATATGATGATAATGTAGCAAAAGAATTTACTAGTGATTTAGAGTTTAGGGTGTATACATCAAGATTACTTGGTAGTGATTCTTCTTTAGTTTTACATGGAGGGGGGAATACCTCTGTAAAAAGTGTTGTAAATGGAGAAGAAATTTTATATGTTAAAGGGAGTGGTTGGGATTTGGCTTCTATTGAAGCTGAAGGTTTTGCACCTGTTAAACTTAATGTATTAAAAGAGATGGCCAAACTTGATAAACTAAGTGATACTGAGATGGTATCTGGACAAAAAGAAGCGATGATAAATAAGTCTGCACCAAATCCTTCTGTTGAAGCTATTTTACATGCTATTATCCCTTTTAAATATGTAGATCATACTCATAGTGATGCTGTTGTTACTATTTCCAATAGTGAAAATGGAATTGAAAATATCAATGAGATTTATCCTAACTATTTAGTTATACCTTATGTAATGCCTGGATTTATTTTGGCACAAACAATCTATAAAGAGTTAAAAAATATTGATTGGGAGAGTTGTGAAGGGATTATTTTACATAATCATGGTATTTTTACATTTGATAATGATCCTAAAATATCTTATGAAAAAATGATTAATGGTGTAACAAAAGCAGAGAATTTTTTAGATGCAAATGCACCGTTAGTTTTAGAAAAATATATCCCTAAAGTAGAATTAAATATAGAAAAATTAACAACTATTTTATCCAAAGAAAAAGGTTATGATGTTTATATAAAAGTAAATCAATCCCCTTTAGCCTTACACTTTGCTTCACAAAGAGATCTACGAAACATAGCAACAAGAGGTGTTTTAACTCCAGAACATATCATACGAACAAAAAGAGATCCTATGGTTATGGAAGATTTAAATATTCAAAAAGCTGTAGATTTATTTGAAGAGGAGTATTTAGAATATTATAATCAATTTACATCAAATGAAATTATGATAAACCCTACACCAAATTGGGCTGTTGTGAAAAACTTTGGTACATTAAGTTTTGGTAAAAATGAAAAGGAAGCTTCTATAATTGAAGATATCAATAACCACACAATGGTAGCAGTTTTAAGAGCTGATATGTTGGGTGGATATCAAAGTATTAGTTTATCTGATTGCTTTGATATGGAATATTGGGAACTAGAGCAAGCCAAACTCAAGAAGTAGAATTTTATTCTACTTCTTGAGTTTTTACATAATATCTAATTGATGTGCTAAATCATTAGCAATTCTTTCATTATTTCTTATATCTAAAAGTCTATTTTGACCATTTACTCCTACTTGAGCTACTTCCTCTTTTGATAAAGAGATGATTTTTTCAATTTTATTTTTTATAGAATCTGTATTAAAGTCACATAACCATGCTGAATTATCATCTTCAAAAATTGATTCATTATTTTCATTTTTAGTCATGATACAAGGAACTGTAGATGTATAATAATCAAGTACTTTCATAGGTGTAGAGCTATTAAATAAAACAATGTTTGGTAATGGTGCAAGTCCAACATCAGCTTTAGAAATCAATTCTAGTAATTCCTCTTTTGTATTTGTATTATAAATTTCTATAGAATCTTGTAGCTCTGGGTACGAATCAAGCATCGTATTTAAGTACTCTGGATCTTTTGTAGAGATCATGAGTTTAAACTTACTTAAATCTACTAAAGAGAATGCTTCTAGTATGGTTTCAAATTCTCTTAGCTTATCTAAAGTACCTGCATAAAAAAATCTTTTTTCATCCCCATCATGTTGTAGATTTGGTTTTAAATCTTCTGGATCAATTGCAGAGGGTATTACAAATGTTCGTGTTTTTACAGTTTTTAAGTAGTCGTCTCTCATTTGTCTTGATGTAGGTAAAAATATATCACACTGATTTATGAGTGCTGATTCTGAAAACGTTTTTACTTTATTGCTGATAACATCAAAGAAACTTTTTTTATTGTTTGCTTCATCTTTTTGTAGTTTGGCAATACGTTTAGGAAAAGAGAGTCTGTATCCTAAAATAAAGTTATAATCTTTTTTTACACTTAAAACTTCTTTTAATATTGCAGTATGATTTCTTACAAATACATATTTATAGTGACCAATATAAATTTTATTTCTATCTAATTCTTTGATAATATTATGTTTATGCTTTAGAGGCATAATAAATCGATTTCCATCTTTGATTTCAAAATTTTCATTTGTTTTTGAAAAGTACATAATATCTACTTCATAATGTTTTCCTAAATATTTTTCGAATAGTGGACCGATAAAACTGTGTTCTTTATTTTCATTTTGATCTGTTAAATATAAAAATTTTTCCATTAATAATTCCTTTTAATAAATTTATCATTAATAAATAGCAAAAGGCTAGCAATAGACTTTATGTGTATAATCAACACACAAATATTATCTTAAAATAGACTAGTGTATATTTTAGTAACATTATCGTCTCAATATCTTTAAAACTTTAAGACAGATATTTTGGATATAATTTTATCATTATATTAAAAGGATACTTTAGTGAAATATTTAATGGCAGTTGATGCAGGTACGGGAAGTGTTCGAGCAGTGATATTTGATACCAAAGGAAATCAAATATCAATGGCACAAAAAGAATGGGTACACTTAGAAGAAGATGGTGTTGAGAACTCCATGAGTTTTGATTGGGATAAAAACTGGAACTTAACTCAAAATTGTATTACAGAAGCAATTTCAAAATCAAAAATAGATGCAAAAGATATTTTAAGTATAAGTTCTACGAGTATGAGAGAGGGCATTGTTTTATATGATAAGAATGGAAAAGAACTTTTTGCAGTTGCAAATGTTGATGCACGAGCAAGTAATGAGGTTAAATATTTAAAAGAAAACTTTCTTGATATAGAGGAAAAGTTTTATAAAAACTCTGGTCAAACATTTGCACTTGGTGCACTTCCGCGAATTTTGTGGTTAAAAAATAATAAACCAGAAGTGTATGAAAAAGTATCATCATTTTCGATGATTAGCGATTGGATACTGTATAAATTAAGTGGTGTTATAGCAAACGATCCTAGTAATGCGGGAACATCAGGAATTTTCTCTTTAGAAAAACGTGATTGGTTACCAAGTATGGCAAAAGAAGTTGGAATAAAAAATGATATATTTCCAAAAACCTATGAAGTGGGAGAAGTAATTGGAAAGGTTACAAATACTACTTGTGGATTGGATAGTTCTACACTTGTAACAATGGGTGGAGGAGATGTTCAGTTAGGTTCAGCAGGACTAGGTGTGGTTGAGTTAGGAGATGTGGCTATTTTAGGTGGTTCTTTTTGGCAACAAGTTGTTAATATGCCTAGTTCTACTATACCCCCACAAGATATGGGAATACGAGTAAATCCACATGTTATTCCACATCAATCTCAAGCCGAAGGTATCACATTTTTTAGTGGTTTAGTTATGAGATGGTTTCGAGATGCTTTTTGTGATATGGAAAAACTTGAAGCAGAAGAGCAGGGTATAGATGTATATCAAGTTTTAGAAGAGAAAGCGAGTAAAGTACCAGTAGGTTCTTATGGAATTATTCCTATTTTTAGTGATAGTATGAAATATGGTAAGTGGTATCACGCAAGTCCTAGTTTTTTAAATTTGAGCATTGATCCGGATGTTTGTAATCGTGCTAGTATGTTTAGATCTTTACAAGAAAATGCGTGTATTGTAAGTGATATCAACTTGAAAAAAATAGAGGCTTTTTCTGGTATAAAAACAAAAACAATTGTTTTTGCAGGGGGTGCTAGTAAAGGGAATTTATGGTGTCAAATACTCTCAGATGTTACAGGTTGTGAGATAAAAATACCAAATGTTACTGAAGCTACAGCACTAGGAGCTGCTATGTCAGCAGGTGTAGGAGCAGGAATTTACAAAGATTTAAAAGTTGCAGCAAAAGAGTTAGTTTCTTGGGATAAAATATATACTCCAAATATGGATAACCATGAAGAATACAAAACTATAAAAGAAAAATGGCAAAAAGCATACGATGTACAACTTAAACTTGTAGATGAGGGTATCACATCATCTCTGTGGAAAGCACCTGGTTTATAAGTTTAAAGAAGATTCGATAAAATACAAAATATAATAAATAAGGATAAAATATGACAATAACAAAAAGAGTAACATTTATAGCAAAAGAGGGTTGTGAAGATAAAATGAAAGAGCTTTTAACATGCATGGTTGAGCCTTCAAAAAAAGAAGCAGGGCTTATCTTTTATGATATATTCCAATGTAAAGACAACAGAAGAAAATTTTATGCAGTAGAATCATGGGAAAATGAAGAAGCATTAGATGGACACAAAGCTACAAAACATTATGCTGTTTATAAATCAAGTTTTGAACCGTATTGTGATGATAAATATACTGAAGAGTTAGATATCTTAGGATAAAAATAAATTTGCTAAAATATAAAGGGGAAAGTCATCTGACTTTCCCCTTTTTTAACAAATCATAACATAGATTAAACTATATCACAACCTTTTTCACCTTCGATTATCTCACCGATTACATAACCATCAGTTTTTTCTAAGATAGCATCTACTTGTGAAGCGTTTGCTACAAAAATCATACCAACACCCATATTAAATGCTCTAAACATCTCAGCTTCTTCTACATGTTGACCCATAAGTTCAAAAATAGGAAGAACTTGTACTTTATCTCTTTGTACTACTGCTCTTAAGTTATCAGGTAAAACTCTAGGTAAATTTTCAACGATACCACCACCAGTTATGTGTGCTAAAGCGTTGATGTTTTCTTTACAAGCTTTGAAATCTTTTACATAGATTCTTGTAGGCTCTAAAAGTGTATCAATTAAAGTTCGACCATTAAAGTCATCTTCAAATTTCATACCTAATTTATCAAGTAATAGTTTTCTTACTAATGAGAAGCCATTAGAATGAACTCCAGAACTTGGAAGGGCTATAAGAACATCACCAACTTCCACACGAGAAACTCTATCCATTTCAGATTTTTCTGCAATTCCTACACAAAAACCAGCTAAATCAAAATCACCTTCTTTGTACATACCAGGCATCTCAGCAGTTTCACCACCAATTAAAGCACACTCAGATCTAATACAACCCTCAGCGATACCTTTAACAACATCACTAGCTTCATTTACTTCAAGTTTTGCAGTTGCATAATAATCTAAGAAAAATAATGGCTCACCAAAATTACAAATTAAATCATTTGAACACATAGCAACTAAGTCAATACCTACTGTATCGAATTTTTGAGAATCGATAGCTAGTTTTAGTTTTGTACCAACACCATCTGTCCCAGCTAGAATAACTGGTTGTTTATATCCTGTTGGTAATTCAAATGCACCAGCAAAAGAACCTATTCCACCTAATACACCTGGGATCATTGTTGATTTTACGTGTGGCTTAATATTTTCTACGAAACTGTTACCAGCATCTATATCTACACCAGCGTCTTTGTATGAAATTGTACTCATTATCTACTTCCTATATCACATTTTTTAGTTATTATACAAAGAGGACAAAAGTTAGAAAGTCCTGCAATTAAAGGTATAACACCTAAATACCACCATGACCAACTTAATGAGCCGTCACTTAATAAATATCCAATAATAATAGTCATAAGACCTACTACAATTCTAAATGGGCTACAAAAGCTTCTGATTTTTTCGATTGTATTCATAATTTTCCTCTTTAGTTTTCACAAGTTATTTGCATTTAACTATTTTTCGGTATTATATCTAAAAATAATTTAAAAGGCTTATAAATGGCAAATAGTGATAATAAAAACTATTCATATAATGAGATGATGGTACACGTACCAATGTGTTCTCACAAAGATATAAATAAAGTTTTAGTTGTAGGGGAAGTATCTGAAGACTTTAAAGCTGAGTTGTCAAAACATGAATGTAAAGATATAACATATAGTAACGAGTTAAATATAGATGATAAATTTGATATTATTCTATATAATAAAGAAGTACCTACTGAGTTAGAACTTGCCAACGTAGAAAGATGTTTAGAACCTAAAAAAGGTATTTTTGTTACAAAAGCTTCATTTATTCATAAAGATATAGAGGTTTCTAAAAAAGAGTTAGAAAATATAGGAAAGAATTTCTGGATTTGTATGCCATATACATTTGGGCATACTACTTTAGTATTTGCATCTAAAAAGTATCACCCACAAGCGGAAATTGTATTACAAGTTTCTGATTTATTAGAAGATTGTAATTACTACTCTACTGAGATGCAAAACTCTGTATTTGTACATCCTGCAAATATCACAAAAGAAATTACAGGTATCGCAAAGCGATAGTGTAAAAATTATATTATCTTATTTTTGAGATAATATAATAACCTCTTCATTATAAATACTCATTATGGTATAATTTTGTACTTCAAAAAAGGTATAAAAAATTGGAAAATACAATAGACAATAGTTTCAAATATGCAGTTGCCCTTACAGGTGGAATAGCCACAGGCAAAAGTACTGTTACATCACTTTTTATGTTACATGGTTTTTTAACAATTGATGCAGATAAAATAGCTCACAAATTATTGGATATATACAGTAATACTATTGCAGAGATGTTTGGTGATGAATATGTAGAAAACGGTTCTGTCTTACGAAAAAAGCTTGGTTTTTTAATTTTTAATAATGAAAATGAAAAACTTAAGTTAGAAAAATTTATACATCCACTGATTAAAGAATTGATTATTGAAGAAGCTAAAATATTCGAATCTCAACAAAAGCCTTATCTTATCGATATACCATTATTTTTTGAGAAACAACATTATAATATAGAGAAATCAATTGTTGTCTACACTTCGAAAAATACACAAATAGAAAGATTAAGAAAACGTGATAATTCTACAGAAGAGGAAGCACTCTTAAGAATAAATAACCAAATGGATATAGAAGAGAAAAAATCTTTAGCAACTTATCTTATTGACAATACAAAAGATTTGAAAAACCTTCAAAATGAAGTTGAGCGTGTAAAGAATCTATTGATATAGATTAAATTTATGTTTAATCTATACTTTTTTAGAAAATAGTTTTCCTATTAATCTTGGAATACCTACTACAATATATAATAATAGTGTAAATACAATAGGATGTGCATATCCAGGTATACCAAAAGCTCCACCACTTTGAACATTTAAAATATGTTCTATAGGATGATCAAGCCACTCTTTAAAATGCATCCCTATAGCTAAAAATAAAAATAATCCAATAAATATAACTAACTCTTTTTTCATAATAATCCTAATTTTGACTTTAAATACAATAAAAAAGCCCCAAACACAATTGTTTAGGGCTTTTTATCTCATTTGATAAGCTGATTTGCTTATGCTTTTCCTGCTAACATACCATAAACAGTCATTGGTTTAAGTAAATATACTTTTAATAACCACCAAATATATCTCTCTTTTGTAGGATCAAGTAATGAAGTCATTGCTGCATTTTTTCCACTTCCTGTTTTTTTAGAAGCCCAGTTAAATTCAGCTAACATAACTGTTCCAATATCAGTAATTAATGGACAAACAGTGTATCCTTCATATTTAAGATTTGTTGATGGGATTTCACCTTTTTCCATCATAGAAATAATATTATTTACTACAACTTTGTACTGTTTTCTAGCACTTCCACCAGTTTTTCCCATAGGAACAGCTGCTATATCACCTAAAGCAAATACATTATCAAACTTCACATGTTGTAATGTTTCTTTATTTACTGGAATCCAACCTTTTTTAGAACCTAATTTAGAGTTACCAATTTCATCTGGTGCTTTCATAGGAGGTGTTACATGAATAAAGTCAAACTCTTTTTCTACTGTAGTATGAATTGTTTCTTTTACATTCTCTTCTAAGTCTTCATCATACACTTCTTTAAATTTACTATGGTCATCAAATACAGCCACACCATTTTTAATCTCTAATAAGTTATGTTTATAAGAGTAGTTCATATTTCTATCTTCAAATTGTTTTACGATAGCTGTATGGTAATCTTTGATTCCAAACATCGCTCCACCATTTGGATAAAAATGTAAATCAGCATTAGCTCTTACATCAGCTCCTGCTTCATTTAATCTAGCATTTGCAAGATACATTATTTTCTTAGGAGCTCCACCACATTTAATAGGAGTGTTTGGATGAGTAAAAATACCTTTTACTTTTTCACCTTTTTTTGCACGTGAAATAAAAGCTTCCATATTTTTCCAAGTTTGTTCAGCACCATCAGCTGTATAAATCGAAGAAACACCTTTTTCAGTTAAAGCTTTCACTGCATCCATATTATTACCTGATGAGTAAAGTTCACCAACCTCTTCTAGCCCTTTAATAGCCGCATAGTTTAATTTTACACCAGCAGCAATAACTAAATAATCATATTTAAGCTCAGTCCCTTTATCTGTTTTTACAGTATTATTTTTAGGATCAAATTCAATTGCTTTTTCTTTTATTACTGTTGTTCCTGCAGGAACAAAATCATCTCTTTTGTAAATAAGCTCATCTTTTGACCATATTCCAGCAGCTACTAAAGTTTGACCAGGTTGGTAAGAAACAGAATTTTCTTCAGGTTCGATAATTGTGATATCTGGATTTGTTAAACTATTTGTAAATCTAGCAGCTGTAGAGATACCTGCAAGCCCACCACCTACAATAAGAATTTTACCTTTTGCAGTACTTACTGATTTTTCATCTGCAGCCTCAAGTGTTGTAGTTCCTGCAAGCATAGCAGCACTACTTAGTCCCATCATTTTCATAGCATCTCTTCTTGAAATACCTTGTTCTTTTAATATCGTATCTAATTGTTCTAAATCTTTTTGAACATCTCTATTTTCAATCATTATTGTTCCTTATATTAATTCTAAAAGTAGACTAACACAAAAGAAATAATAGATAACTTAATTTTTACTAGAGATTCGAACTTAATGAGAATTATTTATAAGATGTATTTCCCAATCACCTGCATTATCACTTAAGATGATGCAGGTAAAATTGATTATTTTATAATGATGAAGGGTCTGTGATATATCCACTAATAGCACTTGCAGCTGCTACTGCACTATTTGAAAGATATACTTTAGAAGATCGGCTACCCATTCTTCCTACGAAGTTTCTATTTGTAGTTGAGATACAAACTTCATCATCACCTAAGATACCCATATATCCACCTAAACAAGCTCCACATGTTGGATT
>Ga0193953_1000961_pt1 | contig 14279 bp, 10 predicted proteins | sample BB_4_MG_FD_140325 | JGI IMG/M metagenome (GOLD analysis project Ga0193953, IMG submission 140325) | Microbial mat bacterial communities from the Broadkill River, Lewes, Delaware, United States - BB_4_MG | ecosystem: Environmental > Aquatic > Freshwater > River > Microbial mats | place: USA... | reverse complement strand
TATTCTCTTGTTTACGAAGATTTTTCAAATAATCAATATCCTCTTTAATCTCTATATCTGCTTGTTTTGGCATACTTAAAGATACTAATTATATCAATCAAATGGAAATTTATTTGGTATAAGTCTCCCTGATTGTCAACATCAAAACTTCTTCCGGCAATTAAATCAATGCCTAAGGTTTTAAAATAATCTTCATCCACTACAATCCGCCTCAACTGAACTTTTTCCCCATTAATACTCAAGACAGGACCATACGGTAGCATTTCTCCCGGCACACCAAAGCAGTGCGTGATGGAAAAAATATCAGGATGAGATAGCAAGCGTTGCCGAATAGGCTCCACTTTATCGGCCATAAAATCTCCCGAAAATCCAAAGGTTATTCGATCCTTTTTTTCGAATCCGGGATCTGATTCTTTCATAAAGTTTAACTGCTTAAAAATTACTAATACCGCAATTACCAAAACTGTTGAAACGATGTATTGGCCAATCAACATGAATCGACGCACCAATAAGCTTTTTCGCGTGTCGGATGAATAATCGCGCAATACACTGGCTGGTTTCAGCCTGGCATAAAAGTAGGAGGGGATAAATCCCGCCAGGATAGTAAGTAATACCAATCCTATCAATGACCAGAACCAGAATTCCGGAACGTTTAGTAATCCCAAATTCAAATTGCCCTGAATTAAGTTATTAAATCGTGCCAGAAGAGATTGTAATAGCGTGATGCTTATCACAAAAGCAAGCAGACAATAGACAAAAATCTCCATCATAAATTGGAAAATCAACTCCCTTTTTGAGGAACCATTCACTTTTCGAACGCCTATTTCACGGGTCCGAGAGGCCGATTTAGCAGTAGAAAGATTCACAAAATTGATCCCGGCCACAACCACTACAAACAAACCGATAGCCATAAAAGCAATAACCATATTTTTATTGCCATGCATGCAATAATACCCTTCATCTTTAGTGGCACCCTGAAAATAAATGTCTTTCAACGGGCGCAAGTGAAAGGTAAGATCGATATCCACATCGGCCCATTGTTCCTTTCCTAATCGTTCCATCCATTCAGCAATTTTCACCTCCACATACAGAGGGTCAGCTCCCTTACTTAAAAGAAGATAGGTTGGATGATCGGGCATTTTCCAATTATCTAAATCAGCCTCCAAAGCATTACGGTAGAGGGGTGCCAATGAAACCAGCGACTGAATCCAATCATTTCCGATGTGAAAATTATTCACATCGTGATACACACCAGTCACGGTTAATCCATTTAAAAGTTGCTTTCCCACAGGATTTTCTGCTCTAAAGAGCTTTTGGGCCATTTTATCAGAAATGACAACCGAATAGGGTTCTTTCAAAACAGTATTGGGATCACCTATCAAAAGATCAAAGGAGAATACACTAAAGAAGGATGAGTCCGCAAAGAAATAATCACCATTCACGATTCGTCTTCTCTGCTTATCCCCCTTGGATTCGTAAGTTAATTGTCCCTGCTGTCCTTTTCCCCATTTTCGAAAACGCACAAAATTCTCTATTTCAGGAATTTTTTCTTTTATGTAAATGCGAAACATGGAGTGCTGCCCCACCCACCCATCATACTTCTCACCACTTATCTCTACCCGGTAAATACGGTCAGCACGGGTGTTGAACCGATCAAAACTTAATTGTTGCTCTACCCAAATGGTAATCAATAGAAACGCTGTCAGGGCCAGTACCAACCCTCCTACCTGTATTATAGTAGTAGATGGATCGCGACGCACCCCCATAATGGTTGATTTCAAAAAGCTCTTAAGTAACATTTCAAGTCATTTTTGAAATCTTTTCAATTCTCATTCCCACCTACCTTACCGATTGTTTTAGTGCAACTTAACCACAGTAAACAATTAATGTGTGTTTTGAAACTGTTTCATTTTGAAACACTATTGATTCAATTGCTGTTCCATCGTAACTTTGAATAAGCATTCTATTTTTTATTGGAGCAGCATAGCGGTGGAAAATGATGAAAAAACACATTGTAATAGTAGACGATGATTCCGGAATTCTTCAAACGGCAAAAATCTTTTTATCGCCAGATTATGATGTGGAATTATTAACATCGCCCCAAACACTTCAGTCACTCATTCAGAAAAAACACATTGATGCTATATTGCTGGATATGAATTTTCCCCCGGTGCCACAGATTGCAGCGAGGGTCTGGAAGCATTACAACAAATTCTGACCTTGAATGACCAGGTGGCAGTCATCATGAACACCGCCTTTGGTGACATCAACGTGGCCGTGGAGGCAATGAAAATGGGAGCCATCGATTTTTTAGTCAAACCTTGGGATGCAGCTACCCTGAAGCAAAAAGTGAAATCAGGCCTTAACAAAAAAGCTGCTTCCGGAAATCAGAATCTATCTGACACCATACAGATACATCCAAACGATTCTTATCAATTCCACAGTTCAGCCTCCAGCATGATTCCCATTCATGATTACATAAAAAAAATGGCTCCTACCGATGCTTCGATCCTCCTAATGGGTGAAAATGGAACCGGTAAAACCATGCTGGCATATGAAATTCATCAATTATCAAAACGAAAAAATGGCCCCTTCATTAAAGTCGATCTGGGGACCATTCCGGATACGCTATTTGAATCAGAATTATTTGGCCATGTGAAAGGTGCCTATACCGATGCCAAAACAGATAAAACCGGGAAATTTGAATTAGCTTCCGGTGGGACGTTGTTTCTGGATGAAATAACCAATCTCTCCTTCCCCCTTCAATCCAAGATATTATCAGCCATACAATTTAAAATAGTATCAAAGGTTGGCAGTAATCAGGATCAAAACCTGGACATTCGACTTATTTGCGCGACCAATCAACCGATTTATCAACTCAGTGATGAAGGGTCTTTCCGAAAAGATTTACTATACCGGGTCAATACTATCGAAATAACCTTACCCCCATTGCGTGAACGAACGGAAGACATCGAGTTTTTTGCCAACTACTTCCTGAAAGAATATGCTTTGACCTATGAAAAAAGCAAACTTCAATTATCAAAACATGCATTGATGCAATTACAACGACACGATTGGCCAGGAAACATCCGTGAATTGAGGCATGTCATGGAGCGTTCCGTTATTCTATGCGATGGCAAATCCATTCATCCCAATCATGTCACAACCGGTCCCAGCTTGCATTCACCGTCGCCAGTGGACAATGATGAGATTCCCAACATATCTGACCTGGAAAAAGAAACCATCCTAAAAGCTCTGAAAAAAACCGGAGGCAATTTATCAAAGGCAGCCCGCGAATTGGGGTTAGGTCGCACTACTCTATATCGGAAAATGCAAAAACTAAACATTCAATAATGTTTAATGCCAAATCATACTTGAAACTACTCGTGCGTATCCTAATCATCCTGTTTATGGGTTGGTTTTCTATCTTCTTATTATTTGAAAAAATCTGTTACTTTTTATTTGGCCCGTCTTGATAACAACCGGTCTCCTGGCAGAATTAATTCGGTTTCTTCAAAAAGAAAAGCGAGAAGTCTATTACTACTTGTTAGCTTTAAAAGAGAATATATTTTCGGAGACCACCCTGGGACCACCCTGTACGCCAGAGATTATAAAGGCTGCCGATGCCTTAAAGAAACAAGTAAAAGACCTGTCAGAACAAAAAACCATTAACCACATCTTTTTAGAACATGTGACAGAGCATGTTGATTCTGCCTTAATCTGTTACGACGACACCCATCACGTCCGGTTTATCAATAAGAGTGCCTGTAAAATACTGCACCGCAAAACCTTGCTAAATGTAAATAGCCTAAAATACCGCCATCGCCCCCTTTTCAATGCCTTAACGCAACCCGATACTTATCGCGGCAAAGTATTGGATTATCACACCAATACCAGTTATTATGCTTTATTGATAAAATCAGTGAAATTTGAAGTGATGGAGCATGATTACACACTGGTCTCCTTTAAGGATATTAAAGAACCGCTCAATGAGCGTGAAATTGATGCCTGGCGTAACCTGGTGCGCTACCTGTCGCATGAAATACTGAACGCCGTCATACCCATCGCGAATCTCTCCGACTACGTGAAACAACAATTTACAGCTCCTGCGGCAGAGGCCAATTCTAAGGAACTCATGGAGTGCCTCGAAACCGTTTCGCACCGATGCAAAGGTCTAGTAGGAACGGTCAATTCAGCCCGTCAATTATCGCACCTTCCGAAGCCCACGATCCGTGAATTCCCTGTCAAAAGCCTATTCAAGCGTGTTCTCAACCTGCTTCAGACAAAACTGGAAAAACGTCACATTACTGTTTTTACCGATTTAGTACATCATGAAATAAAACTACACGGCGACTTTGATCTGATTGAACAAGTATTGATCAACTTACTCAATAATGCCATGGATGCACTGAAAAATATTGAGAATCCAAAGATCCGCCTTAATTGTGCCCGAAAAAATAATACCGGCATCATGATTAGTGTTGAAGATAATGGCCCCGGTATACCAAGAGATAAAATAGATAATATTTTCATTCCTTTTTTTACTACAAAAAAAACATGGTACAGGTATTGGATTAAGCTTGTCTCGCCAAATTATGCAGCTCCACAAAGGCTCCCTGAATGTACTTTCACAACCAGGAAAAACATTATTCATGCTTGTATTTGAATAAAGGCATAATCCTGATCGTTAAATGAAATAAGCGTTAAGTTCATTCTTTATGATCGCTCTTTAGTTATGTATCGGCATCATACATGTGCTAACCTCATTATGAAAATGGTATAAAATACTTCTGTTTGCCACATTACGATCCTGGTCATACTCACATTTATGATTAGGAGATTTTCTGAGATTCAATATTTTGAACATTACTCGGTACTATTCGAAAAAACGAATAGCCCGCCACAAGCCAAATGTACACACATTCAGATAGCTACATGAATTAATAATCAATGCAATAGTATGAATCTTTGATCATTATCTTATATATTTAAAGAACTATCACCTTTAAATCATTTTTTATGAACCAAGAAGAGAACTATCAAATTAGTTTCTTCCGCCCAACAACCAGCCGGGCCCTCACCAACCGAAATATGGTGCTGTGGCTAATCGGCATTTGGGCGGTAGCCATCTTTGGCTTTCACTTTCTAATGCGGGCGATTGAAAAACCAACACCCGAACCACAACTAACCGCATTTAATGCTGTATGGTCCTCCGTGAAGGCAGATCAGGCTAATCCGGATGAAGTTAAACAGTTTGCCCACTCGGTACTACATGTGGCTGGCAAGGTATTTATCAAACCCAATTACCGCGCCGCACTGGATAATGGATTCACCTGGGCCACCTTTCAACTGGCAGATTCAACTCAACGGGCAGCTCTTTATCAAGCACTCTTGCACTTTGAAAAAGTTTCTGCCGAGGCAAATGCCATCACGGATGACAATTACCTGGTTGCCAAACAGGAATTGGGTGCTTTAATACAACCCATATTAGGTCTTCAGCCCGGGCACGTATTAACAAAAATAGCACCCCTGGAATTACGATCATCAGACATTGATCAATTTACTGATGCTAATAAAGCACTTGTCGAAACATGCATGCCACTCTATTGCATCCATAACCGTTCAGTATTGACGGATACCCGCTTCCTGGGATTCCCATTCCACTATTTCTACAGCGCGGTATTCCTTTTGGTACTTTTCATAGCCCTTTGCTGGGTTTACTGTTACAAAGTGGATCAATACAATAAAAAAATGGGCATTGCTGAATAACCAAAACCTACTCAAATGAAAAAGTTGATATTACCTCTTTTATTATTCAGCATGCCTGCCATGTTGCGCGCAGCTACAGTAGCCACTGAGCTGGAAGGCGGTTTTAAAATAGGACCTGCTATTATTTTAATAACCATATTATGCGTGTTCGTATTGGTGGGTATATTATTCCGCGCCAAAGATACCTCTGACTATTACGCAGCCGGCCGCAGTATCTCACGCTCTGGTTCGGGAATGGCCATTGCCTCCAACTGGATGAGTGCCGCCTCCTTCTTAGGAATGGCAGCTCTGATGTATGGTTCCGGTTATCACGGGCTGGCCTATGTAGTTGGCTGGACTGGTGGATATGTATTACTTCTGATATTGATGGCCGGCCAAATCCGTAAATATGGAAAATATACTGCTGCTGATTTTATCGGCGACCGGTTTTATTCCCAGTCTCTACGTGCAACTGGTGCCATCATCGCCATTTTGATTTCCATCTCCTACTGTGTCGGGCAGTTTGCCGGCATTGGTCTGATGTTTAAATGGATTCTGGGACTGGATTTTATGTGGTCCGTGATCATCGGCGGTTCTGTCGTGCTCATCTATACTTTAATATCGGGTATGTTGGGTGTGACCAAAAACATGCAGATTCAATATGTCATCATCATTATTTCTTTCCTCATTCCACTTTTCATTCTGACTTATAAATTTGATTATTTCTGGATATTACCACAAATTGGTTATGGTTCTGTCGTATCAGACATCACCAATGGTATTCCAACGGCTGAAATTACACAGCTAATGAACTCCATGGGCCATGACTATGCGATCACACCTTCACCTGAATATGCCATGCCTTGGGATCCTGCATCCGGTAAAACATTCTTCCAGTGGATTGCCATTGCCTTTTCACTGATGATTGGAACAGCCGGATTACCCCACGTGATCCAACGCTTTTATGTGGTTCCTAAAGCCAGTGACGCCCGTTGGTCTGTCGTATGGGGGTTGTTCTTCATATGTGTGCTGTACTGGAGTGCTCCTGTTTACTCTGCGTTTGGAAAGATTCTTTCGGCCAATCCAGAGGTCGGTGCTTTGTCAAAAGATGCCATTGTGGTTTACACAGCCCAATTGGGTAATATTCATCCATTGATTATCGGTCTTTTGGCTGCCGGTGGTGTATCTGCCGCTTTCTCTACGGTTTCCGGACTGTTGGTGGCTGGAGCTTCTGCTTTCTCTCATGATTTGTACGTGAAAGTGATTAATCCCAAATCATCCCCCAAAATGCAGTTACTGATGGCACGTATCGGTACCATCCTGATGGCTGTGATCGTGACCATGATTGCATTACTGGACCTGGGATTGATTGGTCAGTTAGTAGCCGTGGCCTTCTCACTGGCCGGCTGCACCATCTTCCCGCTATTCTTGCTGGGCATCTGGTGGAGTGGCTCGAACCGACAAGGTGCCGTAGCTGGATTAATCGTGGGAACACTGATTTCCATTATTTCCATCACTTACTTTGTTGCCGGTAAACAAGGGATTACCCTCCCATATCATGAATTTATGAGTTATTACCTCGAGGCCTGGTATTTTGCCTGGATAGGTGCACCACTGGCCATTCTGACCAACATTGTGGTGTCGAAACTGACACCTGAAACACCCGTGGAGATTCGTAAATTCCTGATTGAAAAAGTACACAGTTAAGCGATTGTTTTTAGATATATGATACAATCCAAACATCCTAAAAGAGCACTCATATTAATTATGAGTGCTCTTGTAATTGTTAGTTTTGTCGTAGCCGGTCTCTATTACCGGTACGACAACAATGCAGTAGATCCACGTATCCAACAGGCACGCGAACTTTATAGCCATTATGATGAATATGCCCAAAACAATGATTTCCTAGCAGTCTTTCAGCTGTTGGATTCCATTGAAGCTATTTATCAATCCATCCCTTATTATTCCCAATCCTTTGAAATGGGGGTTATTACCAACAATAAGGCAGCTGCCTATTTATCTATGGCACTCTATTTTGATAGCAACAGCATAAGCCTGGATGGCATCACTTCTCTGTCGAAAGACACCTTACTATACCTGGGAGAGGCTGCGGCAAGAAAAAGTATTTCATGCTATGAACAATGGATAAAATCATTTGGTGATAAATCATCCAACGAACTGAAAGCCCTATTGAAAGCTGAATTTCTAACGGGTTTGACAACATATTCTACGAATATGAAAAAACGCTTCCTGCAAAAAAGGCTTGAGGAGATGGAAAAGGCTCAATATGAAACACCACGCCGTTTGTCGGTAGCATACACGAATCTGGGTATTGTAAAACGGCACAGCCTAGATTATGAAGGTGCCATAAATTGTTACACAAAAGCCATAGAGTTGTGGGATCGTAACCTGACAGCTGAGAATAACCTTCATGTACTCATGGGGCTTCCGCTGAAAAAACGATCGGTTCTGGAGAAAATCTTTCCGCCGGAAAAACGGGAATAAAACGATAGAAAAGTATTTATTGCATACTAAAACATAGATACACCAAGATATACCACGGTCATTATTGAGGATAATCATTATCTTAGTACAAATCCGAAATGCTTTAAACGGTTGTGCCGATGCGATACGCCCTTATCTCAGACATCCACGAAGACATTGTCCACCTCAAACTGGCATTAAATAAAATTGAAAAGCAGCAGTGTGATGCTATTATTTGTTTGGGTGATGTGTCTGGATTTAGTGTGCCCCATTACCATTATTATGATACCCGAGATGCTCATGAATGTTTGCGAATAGTCCGCGAGAACTGCGCCATCATCATTGCTGGCAATCATGATTTACATGCAGCGCGCAAAGCACCACGCATTAATCCGGATTATCCTTATCCCGATAATTGGTACCAGATGGACTACCAACAGCGACTGAGAGCTTCACATGAAAAAGTATGGCTCTTTGATAATGATGAACTAAATCCCTTATATACTCATGATGATGTCGCTTATTTACAAACCTTGCCTGAATATCATATTCTTCACACCCCTTATGGAAATGTATTGTTGTCACACTATACCTATCCCAACCTGACTGGTTCCATGCGGGGATTCTATTCATCAGCCATTGAATTTGAAGCACACCGCCAGTATATGGCACAAGCAGACTGCTCGCTGGGATTTACCGGTCACCGCCATTATGTGGGATTATATGTTATAACAAGCAGGGGTATTCTTCAGAAACGCCACAACCGTCGTTACACGCCTGAGCCAATGGATTGCATCATGGTACCACCCATCACCCATGCGCAGATTGGTAATGGTTTTTGCATTTATGACATCGGGCAAAATTCAATTATTACGCACCGCATCTGATTTTTATTTGAACCCCTCAAAGCCGTTATTCATGCCACACCAACACATTAATAAATTCTTTCTTGGAATCGTCGCTCCATCGATCCTGGCCATTACCTTATTTATCATTTCCTTTTTTGCGATCATCATCCCCCAATTCGAAAAAAACATGATGGATCGAAAGAAAGAGATGATTCATGAACTCACCAATTCAGCACATAGCATCCTGAAGGAGTACGAGGCTGATGTGAAAGCCGGACGCATAACGCTGGAAGAGGGACAAGCAAAAGCAGCCGGTCACATTAAACAGATGCGGTATGGCTCCGAACAAAAAGATTACTTCTGGATCATGGATTACTCCCCCCGTATGATCATGCATCCTTACCGGCAAGAACTTAACGGCAGGAACCTGTCTGATTTCAAAGATTCGCATGAAAAGAAACTGTTTGTGGATGCTTCCCGACTGGTACAGGAACAAGGGGAAGGATTTATTGATTATTACTGGCAATGGAAAGATGATACCACACGTGTTGTACCCAAGTTATCCTATGTTAAAGGATTTCAGGAGTGGCAATGGGTTATTGGAACAGGCATTTACCTGGACGATGTAAATGCAGAAATTGGTCACCTCATCAGCCGCTTATTTGCCATCTCAGCTATCATCATCACCATCATCGTGATTGCTCTCGTTTATATCATCCGGCAAAGTTTGCTCATTGAAAACAGACGGCGATCGGCCGAACAGAAATTAATGCTCTCCAATCAGAAATACAAAACGCTGGTACATGCCTCCACAGAAGGAACACTCATGTTTATGAATGACCGGATTATCTTCAATAATCTAAAATTCGCCCGCATGATCGATTGTCCGAGCAAAGAACTGACCGGACTCTCCTTTAATGATCTATTTACGCTGGATTGGAAAAGCATTGTACAACAATTCACGGATCCCAAGAAGACGGTTACTGCAGAGACACGATTGAAATGTAATGGCAAAGGTAGTAAACCTGTTGTGGTCTCTGTATCACGCATCACATATTCTGAATCGGAGGCCTATATTGTCATCGTTAAAGATGTGAGTAAAGCCAAGCAACTGGAGAAAGGGGCGCAAGAACTTTCTCAAGAACTACAGACATCATTATTATTAATGAATCAACCCATCCAATTATTTGTAAAAGAAATACTGACCTGCTCACTAAGCACCCCCATTCAGTCTGCGACCTCCATGATGGTACAGAAACAGCGTAATGTCATTTTTGTACAAACAGAAGGCACGATTATCGGTGTGATTAATGATGGGGACCTTAAAAAACGTGTGCTGGCACAAGGATTATCAGATAAACTACCGGTTTCAGAAGTGATGAGTGCCCCTGTTATCTCTATTTCGGAGAATGCCCTCATTTATGAGGCCGTGCTGCTTTTCAAACGACAACACATTTCGCATCTGCTGGTTAAAAACAATCAGGGTGTAATAATTGGCTGCATTGGCAACCGGGATATTCTGGAGATGCAACGCAACTCATTAAGCTACATGATTCAGGAGATTGAAACCAGCCATCAGATTGATGAGCTCAAACACATCTATAACCGGGTACCTGTCTTGGTACATGCCCTGATTGCCAATAGCGACAATGCCCGCAACACTACACGCATTATCACTTCGGTAGCAGATGCCATTACTAAACGGGTAATTGAGCTGGCAATAGAGAATCAGGGATCACCACCCTGTGCCTTTGCATTTATGGCCATGGGCAGCGAAGGACGAGGCGAACAAACCCTGAAAACAGATCAGGATAATGCCATTGTAATGGCCGACCACAGCACTGAAAAGGATCAAAGTTATTTTCTGAACCTTGCCCAAACTATCAACAAGCACCTGCATCAAATCGGCTACCATTATTGCAAAGGTAAGGTGATGGCAGGCAATGATAAATGGTGTCAACCTTTGAGTCAATGGAAAATCCTGTTTAGCCGTTGGATTGAGTCACCCGATCCCCAAAATGTACTGGATAGCAGTATCTTTTTTGATTTCAGATACCTGTATGGCGACTCCTCCCTGGTAGAAACTTTGCGTCAACATGTGCATGCAACTGTTCAGGGGCAGGATCTGTTTTTCTACCACATGGCCGACTCCATCATCAAATTTAAAGTAAGCATTGATACCGGAGTAATTGATCTAAAAAAAGTATTGATGCCGCTGGTGGGTTACATTCGCATATTTGCCTTGCAAAATTTATTGGATGCTACCAATACCATAGAGCGCATCGATATTTTGTCAGAGCAGGATGTGCTTCAAACCAAAGAACAAAATGAACTGATTCAAATGTATAACTTTCTATTGCAACAACGCCTCAAGTATCAGGCCTTAGCCATCCTGGATAATGAAGGGGCTAAAAACAGCGTGGAATTTGAAAAGCTATCGCACATGGAGCAAAACACCCTGAAAAAGACGCATAAAGAGATTGGCGATTTACAACATCAGCTAAGTTTGGTCTTTAAACGGATGAGTTAAATCAAGGAAAAAGTAATGTTTAAGATTTCGATTCATAGTTTTCAACGACGGCAGCCCCAACACTATCACCCCACACATTAACCGTGGTGCGGAACCGGTCGAGCAACCAATCAATGGTGAGGATCAGACCGATCCCTTCAATGGGCAATCCCACGGCATTTAATACGATAACCATGGTGACCAGTCCGGCCTGTGGAATCCCAGCTGCCCCGATGGCTGCCAATGTCGCTGTAAGGAAAATGACAACCTGCTCCACCGGTGTCATGGTGATGCCGTAAACCTGTGCAATGAAGATGGCCGCCACTGCTTCATACAGTGCTGTGCCATCCATATTAATAGTTGCACCAAGAGGTAGCACAAAACTGGCCGTCCGGGTAGAGACCCCGTTCTCTTTTTCAACCCCTTCCAGTGTCAGAGGTAAGGTGGCCGAACTGGATGCAGTAGAAAAGGCATTTAACAGAGCGGCTGCCACACCTTTCAGATAGCGGAATGGATGTCGACGACCAAAAATCAAGAGAATGAGTGGTAAGACCACGAAGGCATGAATGGCCAATCCACCCAGTACGGTAAAACTATATTTCCCCAGGGCCAGCAGCTCAGGCAGGAATCCCTTAAAGCCACCTGCATCCCCAAGCCGCGTGGCAATCAACCCAAAAATTCCAACAGGAGCCACCTCCATGATCCACCCCACAAGGCGCATCACCGCATCATTCAGTGTGGAAATCACTTTGATTGTGCGCCGTGCCCGTTTTCCAAGAACGGACAAGGCCGCCCCAATTAGCAGTGCGAAAAAAATCAACGGTAAGATATCTGTATTCACCATTGCATTAAAAAGATTGCGGGGAACCAATCCTTCCTTCTCTTGCGCCTTATTTCCGATCAACACTTCTTCAATGGTCTTGTAGATATCCTGCTCAACCTTACCCTGCAGTGACTGCTCGATGGATAAGGAAATACCCACGCCTGTGCCTGATAACAATAGCTCGGGCTGGGCCGAGACCAACTGCCCATCCACCTGGTAAAAAGGCAGCCGCACTCCATCTGCTGAGGTGATATAAATAACTGCTTCAGAGTGTTGCGGCTCCCACACATGGACCGTCACGGTCTTTTCAGATACTGACTCGATGATCCCCTGCACCATTTGATCCTCCAAAACCAAAACATACTTATCATTGTAACTGGTTTTATCCCAAGTGGTATCTATTAAGGTGAGCATCCGATTATCATCCCCGTCAATGGTATAGGAAAAGTCGGAATGGTGTTCGCCGGGGGAGATGCCTTGTCCCGGCCGGATGATGTTAACCAGGATGATACCAATAAGTACTGAAAGCCCGGTGGTTACCATGTAATAAATAACCGTGCGCCGGCCAATGGCCCCTATTTTACGGATATCCCCCAGGCCGGTGATGCCAACAATCATAGAGAGCATCACCAGGGGTACCACTATCATCATCAAAGCATTTAGAAACAGTTCACCGAGAAGCCTGAATTTCACAGCCAATTCAGGTAACCAACCACCAATAGCCGTTCCCACAAAAATGGCCACAACGATTCCCACCAGAATCCGTTTATGACTGCCGGTGCCAGTATTGGAATAGTCAGATGGAATTACTTGCTTTTGTATCATGGGTGAATACCTCCTCTTGAGTCTAATACCTCTTTGGCAGTTTCATAAGATATATATCCAATATATGGTAAGATGTAGCATTCGTCAAGAGATGGGTTTAATCGCCACCACACCGACAGAGGTCTATCCACATGAAACACATCACTGCTCCACGAGTGTATCATCAAATTAAATCCATAAAAAAGCAGACTCATCAGTAAAACTGATTGTCTGCTTTTTTACTAATGAATATCGTCTTTATCGCTTCATAAACTTTTTCACCACCTGGCGACCATCCATTTCGATCACTACAAAATAAATGCCTGGTGACAAATGGCCCAGTGGTAATGTGATCGTCCTGGAAGAGCCTGTAGATTGTGTATGAACAATGGTCCCAATACCATTCACCACAGTCACCCGATTGAATAATACACTGGAAAACGGCAACTGGACAAGCATATCTGAAATAACCGGATTAGGTGACATCGTGATCTCTGCATTCTCAGCTAACACAACGGTATTTGGCACTCCTTCTTCCACTGATATCATCCAATCCTGACTGCCAAAAGGATTAATATTTTGAGTCACCGCATAAGTCATTGCATTGGTAAAATCAACCGTTCCGATTCCACTGGTCTGCATCACATCATCCACATATGCATCTGCATAGAAAGAGGTTACAAACTCAGGTGTGAGATTACTGACATTGGTACCGTGTGGCACCGTGATTACAATGGTATGATTGACGTAATTTATCTCAGCACTGGTCTCTAAGGATTGAAAACCAAAGGATTTAAAATCGGTTTGTTGATACAAGTTGACGGTCAGATCATAAGTTGCATCATAAGAGTAGCGCTGCGAAACGACTAAATAATAAGTTTGCGCAGCAAATAAAAAGCCGTCAGTAAATGAGGCATCTAATGTCCCGATGGCTGATCCTCTGCTTACTGTAAAAAAACTCCCTTCAGGGCAGGCGCTAATTACATGGATGGCTATTCCTGGATTAAAATTACCCGCCCAATTGGAATGAACAGCAACATCTACACACGAATAAGCAGCTGTG
>Ga0193953_1000957_pt1 | contig 14302 bp, 8 predicted proteins | sample BB_4_MG_FD_140325 | JGI IMG/M metagenome (GOLD analysis project Ga0193953, IMG submission 140325) | Microbial mat bacterial communities from the Broadkill River, Lewes, Delaware, United States - BB_4_MG | ecosystem: Environmental > Aquatic > Freshwater > River > Microbial mats | place: USA... | reverse complement strand
TGCGTGAGAAAATCGGTGTGATGTTTGGTAATCCGGAAACAACAACGGGTGGTAATGCACTTAAGTTTTACTCATCCGTTCGTTTAGACATTCGTCGTGTGACGCAGATTAAAGATGGTGAAAATGTCATCGGTAGTCAAACACGAGTGAAAGTGGTGAAAAATAAAATGGCGCCTCCATTCCGAAAAGCAGAATTTGAAATTCGTTATGGTGAAGGTATTTCACGCGTAGGTGAGATACTTGACCTGGGGGTTGATTTCAACATTGTGAAGAAAAGCGGATCATGGTTCAGTTATGGTGAAACTAAACTAGGACAAGGCCGTGAAGCGGTTAAAGAAGTAATTAAAGACAATCCGGAACTTTCAGAGGAACTGGAAATGAAAATCATGGCGGCTATTAATGCCAAATAGAAATTATTAAATCCCAATAGTGACAATCCCTGCCTGAAAAGGTGGGGATTTTTTTTTACTCTTTCTTCTCTCCAAATCAAGCATTTTACTCCACCTTTAACACATTTTAAGACAAATCACACCCACGCTTCTTGCCTTCCAATTAAAAATCATCTACTTTTGCATATGTTCAAACATATGAACATTGACTATGGAATTAAAACTCAATCATCAAAGTCCTATACCGCTTCACGCACAAGTTGAAGACCTGTTGCGAAAACTCATTCAGCAACCCGAATATCAATCCGGTGCTTTCTTACCAAAAGAAGTAGACTTATCCAAACTTCTGGGCGTGAGCAGAAATACGATTCGACAAGCCACCAATAAATTAGAATACGAGGGGCTGCTCATTCGCAAGAAAGGAATTGGAACCAAAGTGGCGCAAAAAACAGTCACCACCCAACTGGCCAGTTGGCACAGTTTCACTCAGGAGATGAATGCTCAGGGTGTCGAATTTAAAAACTACCTGGTCAAATCAGAAATGGTCGCTGCAACTGACAAAATTGCTGCGTTTATGGGTATTCCTGAAGGTACGATTATCTTAAAGATCATCCGGTTAAGAGGTGATAAAGAAGCTCCTTTTGTGTATTTTGAAAGTTACATTCATCCACGGGTAGGCATGACAAAAGATGAAGACTTCACGCAACCTTTGTATGAATTATTAGAAACCAAATTTTCGACCATTGTGGCCCTGTCAAAAGAACACATCAGTGCTCGAAACGCAACAACAATTACCGCCCAACGATTAAAAATAAATGCTGGTGACGCCATTCTCAAACGCGAACGATTTGTGTACGATCCAGGTAACCGGGCTGTTGAATACAACATTGGTTTTTATCGGGCAGATAAATTCACATATTCTATCGATATCACAAAATAGAAAATCACATGAATCCATTACCATACATCAGCGCTGACATTGGAGGAAGTCACATTACAACAGCGGCCATTGATCCACAATCAAAGGCCATTATTCAAGATACCATAGCCACAGCCAAGGTGGATAATCAGGCTTCATCAGAGCAGATTACTGCCACCTGGTGCAAAGCTCTTAGCAAGTCTATCTCAAAGGTCGCTGATTTTGCAGGGATCGGTTTTGCCATGCCAGGCCCTTTTGATTATACAAATGGCATTTCAAAAATAAAAGGCGTTCAAAAATACGAGACCTTATACAACGTAGATGTTAAAGCTGCCATTGGCCAGAAATTAAACCTTAAAAATCATCAATCTGTTCACTTTATAAATGATGCCACAGCATTTGCCATTGGAGAATGTTGGGGTGGATTGGCCAGAAACAACAAAAAAGTAATGGCCATCACGCTAGGTACTGGTTTTGGTTCAGCTTTTATTGATGAAGGCTTACCAGTCTTATCCGGGAACTCTGTACCTGAACTGGGATGCGTCTATCATATTCCCTACGGAACCAGTATTGCTGATGACTATTTCTCAACTCGGTGGTTTATCAACCAATGGAAAGAACGTTCAACCCATAATCTCAATGGTGTCAAAGAAATTGCTGATTTAGCTATCCATGGAAATATTGAGGCCCAACAGCTATTTCAGGAATTCGGAAAAAATTTGGGTACCTTTCTGTCACACTGGCTAAAAAAGTTTAATGCCAATTATTTAATTATTGGAGGCAACATCTCCAATGCCAACGATCTATTTCAAGAAAGCCTCCAGTCTGCTCTGAATGATCATAAAACATCGGTTCAAATTGGTTTCTCTCAAATGCAGGAAGAAGCTGCCTTGTTAGGAGCGGCGCGCTTAACAGATCCTTCTTACTACAAAAAGATTGAACCTCTTCTGTCCTTTATGTAATTCCGATTTCAATAATTAAACAAAATCAATTTAGTAATACATACCCTGATGAAAACAAAACAGATCCTTTTTACTTTACTGCTGCCGCTATTGATGGCCTGTCAAAAAGAGATACCTCAACTGGAATTAACCCAGTACGTTGATCCACAAATAGGATCTGTTCATGGCCGCTGGTTCTTCTACACACCTGCTTCCCTGCCATTTGGAATGGCTAAGCTGGCTCCGCACACCAATGCGCATAATAGTCCCGGTAGTTGGGGGCCATGTGGATACGACGATCGCCATAGCTCTATCGAAGGATTTGGCCATTTTCACGAGTTCCAGATTGGCGGTGTGGTTTTCATGCCAACCACCGGTGAATTAAAAACCGTTCCTGGCTCGTTGGAAAATCCCAATGAGGGTTACCGTTCCCGTTTCGACAAAAGCAGTGAACAGTCCGAAACCGGTTATTACGCTGTTCATCTTAAAGATTATAAAATCAACGCAGAGCTGACAGCTACCGAGCGTGTAGGATATCATCGCTACACTTACCCCACCACGGATCAGTCCCATGTAATCATTGACATCGGCCACAAACAAGGTGAAAGTAGTGATGTAACAGAAGCCTTTGCACGTATCGTGAACGGCAAAGAAGTAGAGGGATATGTTGAAACCTATCCTGAATATGTGAAGTTTTGTGATCCGGGCAAACGGGTCAAAATGTATTTTGCAGCCCGCTTTAATCAAACCCCAATCCAAGCCGGAGCTTTTGTGGATAGTGTAATTCAGACCTCCAAAACTACTACCCAAGGTATTAACAATGGCTTATACCTCACTTTTTCCACGCAGGAAAAAAAACCTTTGGAAATACAAACCGGATTGAGTTATACCTCCATTGAAAATGCTCGATTAAACCTGGAAACAGAATCAAAAGAGAAAGATTTTGACCTTGTTCGTCAAGAAGCTAAAGAAAAATGGAATGACAAACTCAACCGTATTCAAGTTGAAGGGGGAGAGAAAAATGACCGCATTAAGTTCTACACCGGCTTGTATCATGCACTACTGGGACGTGGATTAGCATCTGATGTCAATGGACAATACCCTTTGGTAGATGGTGGAATCGGGCAAAAACCTTTGGATGAAAATGGCATTCCTCTCTACCATCATTATAACACAGATGGAATCTGGGGTGGCTTCTGGAACCTGAGTCAGGTTTGGTCACTGGCCTATCCGGATTATTTTAAGGAGTATGTACAATCCAATATCGACTTCTCCAAAGACCGGGGGTGGTTGCATGATGGTGCTGCAGCAGGTACTTTTACCAATGGCGTACAAACTAACTTCCAGGCTTTATTAATGGCATCGGCATATAACATGGGTATCCGCGATTTTGATGTGGAGACTGGCTACCAAGCTGCGCTTCAAAATGAATTGGAATACCGCGGCCGAAACCTGGGAAATGGCAAATACGATTTGAGTTATTTCATTTTCAATGGTTACATCCCCTATAAAGACACAATTTTATCCAACGGATGGGTTTTCAATTTTGGTGCCTCCCATACTTTAGAGTACAGTTTTAGCTCCTTTGCGGTTGCTCAAATGGCAAAATCTCTGGGGCATGAAAAGGATTACCAAAAATTGATCAAGCAAGCCGGCTTCTATCAGAATATTTTTGATGCCCAGACAAAATTTATCCGGCCTAAAATGGAAGATGGATCCTTCATCGAAGATTTTGATCCCATGCGGGGTTGGGATGGATTTCAGGAAGGCAATGCCTTTCAATACACATGGTATGTACCACACGACGTAGCAGGATTAATCGACTTAATGGGCAAAGATGAATTTAATGACCGCCTGGAAAAGATGTTCAGCAATGCACAAAAAAGTATGTTTGGTGGCGGTTCTGAAGAAATTCACAGTTTCTCCGGTGTTGAAAAACTATACAACCATGGCAATCAACCCTGTTTGCATAATCCATGGCTATTCAATTACAGTGGGCAACCCTGGCTAACCCAAAAATGGACACGCACCATCTGCAACGAATTTTATGGCACCTCCCCTTTGCACGGATACGGCATTGGGCAAGATGAAGATCAGGGCCAATTAGGTGCCTGGTATGTGATGGCTTCGATAGGACTATTTGATGTTCAGGGATTGACAGCTCAACGGCCTACCTTTCAGTTTGGAAGCCCGCTATTTGATAAAATCACTATACACACGGATCCCAATTATTATTCAGAAAAACCCATTATCATAGAAACAATCAATAATGATTCGGAAAATATTTACATCCAGTCTGCCTCTTTTAATGGTCATCCCTTGAATAAAGTTTGGATGTATCATGATGAATTAACAAAAGGAGGAACGCTACAGTTAGAGATGGGCTCAGCCCCCAATAAAAATTACGGAACATCTGAAGGGACAGAACCTCCATCAATGAGCAATGAAACTGATGTAAATTAATAAACCTTAATCGGCATCCATTAGACACAAATGATACCGTTACTAGCCGGATAATGGAACTATATCACCAATCATGTTCAAACATATGAACATTAAATCAAATCATTATGAAACATTATTATTTCCTTATAGTTATAGCGGCCTTAATGATGGCTTGTCAACCTTCAGCCGATCAACAATTAGCAAAACAGATCCAACAAGACAGTATTCTTCAACAAGTTAAAGCCAAGGCTCTTGAAGTCGTGAAAACGGGTTTCAACGCAGGAGACGGCTATGGTGAAGTATGGATTCGCGATTACAACACGTTTATCGAATTGTCAGCCGAAGTTTATCCCAAAGAAATACTGAAAGAAAACTTATTGGTTTTCTTCCGTTTACAGGGCGAGGATGGTAACATTATAGATGGTTTTATCCCACAGTCTAAAGCTGTTCAAACAAAAGGAGGGTATCAATACATCTACACCGATCTGGAACCCACCTATTGCGGTCATAAAAACACAGTAGAAACTGACCATGAAACCTCTCTGGTGCAAGCAGTTTACAAATATGTTACAAAAACCGGAGACCGGGCTTTCTTAGGCGAAAAAGTGGGGACCAAAACCACCGCCGAACGATTAGAGTGGTCAATGGAATTTTTATTAAACCATCGCTGGAGTGATGAATACGGTTTAATCTGGGGAGCGACAACTGCCGACTGGGGCGATGTACAACACTGCCACCCCTGGGGTGTTTACATTACTGACGACACCAAATACTGCCTTGACATATATGACAATGCGATGCTACTCATTGCATTGGATAACCTGATGAAACTGATCCCATCTACCATGGAAAAATGGTCACCGATCCGTGACAGCATCGCTAAAAATACGATGAAGCATCTTTGGGATGAAAAAAATCAAAAATTTATTCCTCATGTTTACCTGGAGGATTCTCCCTTTCCGGAAGACTTCAATGAAAATGAGATATACTATCATGGCGGTACTGCAGTCGCCATTGAAGCCGGATTACTCAACAAAGCACAAATAAAAACGGCATTGGATAAGATGGTAAAAAATGTCAATGCCTCGGGTGCCGGCTCCATTGGATTAACACTGTATCCTCCCTATCCACAGGGAAGCTTTGAAAATAAAGGTATGTACCCATATGGTTACCAAAATGGCGGGGACTGGACCTGGTTTGGGGGCCGAATGATTCAACAATTAATTAAAAATGGATTTGTGCACGAAGCCTATGAACAAGCACTGCCTATGATGCAGCGAGTCATTGACAACGCGGGCTTTTTCGAATGGTATACCATTGACAACAAACCTGAAGGTTCAGGTACCTTTCGAGGCTCAGCAGGTGTTCTTTACACCACTATTGAACAATTTGAAAGGTGGAGTGAGGAACATCAATAAGATTTACCGCAGAGAAACAATCTGGTAGAAATAACAATAAGCACTATAATCATGGATAATAGCTGGAGAAAAACGGCACAATACCTGTTGCCAACGGAGAAAGAAAAAAATCAGGAAGGAAGATATGACATCTACCCCACTTTAAAAATTGACCATTTACAAATCAATGAAGGGTTTGACAACCTTGCGGCCACTTTAGCCAAACACAGCATCATACGAATAGATGGGTACGTGGGTGTGTTTTATGAGAATGTCAGGAATGAACTGCAAAGCGCATTCACCAAACTAGGTAAATCCGTCAACTGGCAATACACCTGGAAGGCATTCAAGTCAGAGAAGACTATCAATCAAATGTTAGAACCTTTCCTGGGAGGAGACGATCCTATCTTTGGGAAACGCACCACATTAAAGTTGGATGACTTTTTTGATGAAGAAAAGTTGAGCGCGTTTCAAATCGATACAGATGCAGATATCACCATTCTGATTGGGCCTGGTGCCGGTTTGGTTAACTGGGAGGGCCCCCTGGTTTATATTGATCTTCCTAAAAACGAATTACAGTTCAGAGCACGGGCAAAAGTTATCACCAACCTGGGAGCTTTCGAAGCAGATGAGATCAAACCCATGTACAAACGCTTCTACTTTGTAGACTGGGTAGTATTGAATCAGCACAAAGAAACAATCCTGAACACCATCGATCTATTTGTGGATGAACAGCGACGTCAGGCCATCACCTTCATGAGTGGTGATGATTTGAGAGAAGCGCTGGCCACTCTCGGCCAAAACCAATTCAGAGTGCGCCCCTGGTTTGAACCGGGTGCATGGGGTGGCAACTGGATGATGGATCAAATCAAAGGTTTAAATCCTGAGGTCCCTAATTATGCCTGGTCGTTCGAGCTCATCGTGCCCGAAAACGGATTGCTTCTTGAATCCAATGGTAAAATGCTGGAATGCAGTTTTGATTTACTCATGTTTGCCCAGGGTAAATCAGTATTGGGTGATTGCCATGAGCGGTTTAAAAGTGAGTTTCCGATCCGCTTTGATTTCCTGGATACCTTTGATGGCGGTAATCTATCCATTCAGTGTCACCCACGATTGGAATACATGCAGGAGCACTTTGGCGAAAACTTCACACAGGAAGAAACCTATTATATTCTGGATTGCAAAGAAGATGCCCAGGTGTACCTGGGTTTCAATGAGGATATCCAACCCGAAACTTTTCACCAGGATCTTCAATACAGCTATGATCAGGCAAAAGCCATTGACATTACCAAACATGTACAGGTACATGATGCTCATAAACATGATTTGTTCCTCATTCCTCCGGGAACGATCCATGGATCGGGCACTAATAACCTGGTATTGGAGATCAGCTCAACACCTTACATCTTTACCTTTAAAATGTATGACTGGATGCGCCTGGATCTGGATGGTAAACCACGCCCTATCAATATTGACAGAGGCATGGAAAATCTCTACTTTGACCGGAAAGGTGATAAAGTAAAAAAAGAACTCATTGCACATCCGCAATTAATTGATGAAGGAAGCGATTGGCAACTGTTTCATTTGCCTTGTCATCCTCAGCATTTATACGATGTGCATCGCTTTCATTTCAAGACAAAAGTAGACGTACTTACACACAACAAATGCCATGTGCTCAGCTTAGTGGAAGGAACAAGCATCTTAGTAGCAACCGCCAATGGTTTGCAACAGCGCTACCATTATGCCGAAACATTTGTGATACCGGCCGATGCAGGCAGTTACACCATTATCAATGAAGGTAATCAAGCTGCAATGGTAGTGAAAGCATTCGTTAAATAATAGTGAATAAAACTAAACAAATATGATACGAAAACTATTTTTAATGCTGATGGGGCTACATGGCCTTCTGCTACTTCAGGCTCAGGATGCGCCTAAGATTGGCAAAAACGAGCATCTGCTACAAGGTTTTGAAAAGAAGGTATCCGGAACTGATTTCTGGTACCATTCAGCCATTCCCAACGTCCATGAATCAATGCTCATCCGGGCTAACAATGGAAAACAAAGCATGGAATGGGAAACAGAAGCAGTCCCCTCCAACTTTGATTCGGAATATGCTACTTTCGTGTGGTTGGCCAGCATGGGTTGTAATGTAGCCAATGTAAGGATGGATATGGAAATCAACGGCCAACCACTCTTCGAATTCTATACCGAACGCGCGACCAATCTTTCCTACACAAAAGAGGGCTATACTTTATCCTGGTTCTCTGATTATGTCGATCGCGCAGGAGACCGGTCTGGTTTTATGTTTCTGAAAGTTCATAAAAAGCACCTGACACCCGGAAAACCTTTACAAATCAAAGTAACGGGTAGCAATTCCAACAGCTCTGCCTGGTACATGACCTTTAAAACTCAAATCAAATCCGGTTTGTCCGTTCGATCCTTTCCGGCTGTGACTAAAGAAAAACAGCAGCAAGTAGTAGCGGCTGATATTTTTTATTTCGACCGTCCAGCCAAATCAACCATCTATAAAAATGGTAATAAACTACAATCACTACCGCTTAAATTTGGTTACAATTTTGTAACACTAAGTATACCTGCCGTTTCCAAAGAAGCGGAAACACAATTTAAAGTGGTTGCACCCGGATTTGAGGAAACAGCGAATGTGAACCTTAAGCCCATTCGCCAATGGCAAGTCAATTTTGTGCAGCATTCACATACTGACATTGGATATACCCGCCCACAAACGGAGATCATGGGTGAACATTTACGATACATTGATTATGCACTCGATTTTTGTGATGCCACAGACCATTATCCCGATGATGCTCAGTTCCGCTGGACCTGCGAAGCCGCTTTTGCTGTGGATGCGTATTTACGAAGCCGTCCGCAACAACAAATTGACCGACTGAAAAAACGCATTGAAGAAGGTCGAATCGAAATTTCCGGCATGTATTTTAATTTTGATGAGATGCCCGATGAACAAACATTAGCCGCCTCACTCTATCCGTTTGATCGCTTTCGGAAAGAAAGCATTCCGGTTAAAACAGCCATGCAAAATGATGTGAATGGCATTGGCTGGTGTTTCAATGATTATTTCAATTCACTGGGGGTTAATTACCTTAACATGGGTACGCACGGTCACCGGGCATTGATCTGCTTCGAGAAACCAACTGCATTCTGGTGGGAGTCGCCATCGGGTAATCGCATGTTGACATTCCGGGCCGAACACTACATGACCGGTAATACTGTTTTTGGTATTCACACCGATAATTTCAAAGAGTTTGAGAACAAGCTGATGGCTTACCTGGTCGACCTGGAAGATAAAGGATATGAGTACAAAACCATCCCCATTCAATATTCAGGTTACCTGACCGATAATGCACCGCCATCCACACTGGCCAATGAGATGATTCAGAAATGGAATGCGAAATACCAGTGGCCTAAATTGCGCCAGGCCTTGGTCAGTGAGTTTTTCGAAGACCTGGAAACTAATCACACCAATGACCTGCCTGTATATCGCGGTGCCTGGCCCGATTGGTGGACTGATGGATTTGCCAGCGGTGCCCGTGAAGCAGCCGCCTCACGTATCACACACACAGACCTGATAGCTTATCAGGGAGCTTTAAGTATGTCATCTATGATGGGATCGGAAATGCCCGAAGGCATCAATGACCGTATTTTGGAAGCCAACCGTGCACTCCTATATTACGATGAACATACTTTTGGAGCGGCCGAAAGTGTGAGCGATCCTTATGGCAAAAACACTCTGGAACAACGTGCCATTAAAGAATCCTATGTATGGGAAGCTTTTCGACGTTCCCGGATGATTGGTGAAGAAGCCATGGGATTATTACAAAGTCATTTTTCAAAGGAAGAGAATCCCACCATTTTAGTTTTTAATACACTCAACTTTGAGAGAAGCGGGCTGGTACAGGTGTATATTGATCACCAGATATTACCACCGGGAAAGAAATTTGCTTTCACAGCACCTAATGGCGAACGAATGGCTGCTCAACCGCTCTCGCGTCGTCACGATGGCACCTATTGGGGTATTTGGGTGAATGATCTGCCTGCTTTTGGCTATAAAAAATTACAATTAACCCTGGAAGGTGACGATCTCTCTAAAACACAAACCGGCGACCAACAAGTTGTTAAAAGCCTATCCAACAAATGGTATGATGTATTTATTGATCCTGATCAGGGTAAAATTACATCCATAAAAGACAAATCTCTCAACCTGGAATTGGTAGATCAAAATGCCGACTGGGGAATGGGGCAGTTCATTTATGAATTGATTGGCAATCGTTCTCAAATGGAAGCCTACACTTTAACAGATTACACACGCCATCCATTGGATAGTGTCTGGTTTGACAGCTATCAGGAGGGTCCGGTCTGGAACTCTATTTTCCTGGGCGGCAAAACAACTGCTGCCTATGGTGAAAATGGATTTAAAACGGAAATCCGCTTGTACAACACCACAAAACGCATCGACTTATTATACACCATTCATAAAAAACCGGTTCTTGATCCGGAAGGTATTTATATCGCCCTGCCATTTGCGCTTGAAAACGGCAAACACCATTTTGAGGTACAAGGCGGAACGATTCAGGCTGGCGTGGATCAAATTCCAGGCTCCTCCAATGACTGGAACACGGTGCAAAATTTTGCCACTATTCGTAACGAGAATGCCCAAATCACAGTCACCAGTCCGGAAGTTCCCCTGATGCAATTTGGAGGTATTAACACCGGGCGTTATACCGCAGAAGCTCTTCCCGAAACCACTCATATCTATGGTTGGCCAATGAATAACTATTGGGTAACAAACTTTAATGCCGATCAACGGGGGGAATTAACCTTCTCCTATCAAATCACCTCATCTCAAAATGCAGATCTGGGCACCGCCACCCGTTTTGGTTGGTCATCGCGCGTACCCTTACTAGCCCGATCATTACCTGCCGGAAAATCAACTGCCGATGAAGATGAAGATGAAGGTCAAGTCTGGGATATCGATTCTGAAAATTTGATTCTTATCAATGCACAACCGGTTCAAAACGAGAAAGCCCTATTACTGCAAATAAGAGAAGTGAATGGAAATACAAGTCCCTTCAAAATGACTACACCAGATAACAAAAAAATACAATTGCAACTTACCGATGTCTTAGGTTATCCAATGAAAGATCAATCCTCAGATATTTCATTCAAACCCTACCAAACGAAGTTTATAAAAGTAAGTTGGTAGTTTACAATATGTAGAAAGAGCGTTTTCAAATGGAAACGCTCTTTTTCTTTCATCAGCCCCAATGCTAAAAACAATTATAATTTGGGATGCCCTTTTAACATTTCGGTGGCCAAATAAAAATAGGGCTTAAACATGTGGTGTACAAACTTATCTTCAGCCATTTCAGGATATCTCAAGAAATAATTCTGATCAGGGTATAATACAAAATGCTCCCCGGTACGCACATAACTATTACTACCAACATAACGTGGTGGTTCAAAATCAGGTAAGGTACGCTTCACGTATTTAGCAGCTTTTCGTCCCAAATATTTTTGTAATCTTTTCTGGGATCGCCGGGTGGGTCGATCCATCTGGCCATACATGAAATTCAATGCTAAATTCTTTGGAAAGGGCTGTTTCTTAATTATCGCTTTGGCATCAGTAAAAGGATTAACCGTATTAAAATCATTTAAAGTCTGAATAGAAAGCGGCGTTTCCGGCACCCAGTCGGCTGCATTAACCACATTAACAGACCACCCTCCTTGTGTTAATCGCTCATATTCATAGGCAAACTGTAAATTGCCCGGTTTAGGCGCTGCACTACAATACGTTTTTAAGACGATATCTTCAGGCAATTGCCCTTCTTGTTGTAAGTAATACATATGAGCTGATAATAAATAAGCGATCGCTCCTCCCTGACTATGACCGGAAATTATAAACTCACGAATACCTTTCTGATAACAAGAATCTACTTTGGGAAGCATATCCCGTGCAAGAAAAGCTGTGCCAATTAACCATCCCACATGCACACCTGCCTCTGAATGTGTGGCTAATTTATACTCAAAGGAAAAATCCGTAGTTACCTGCAATCGTCCCTTGGCTGGTGCCATGGCGGCATAAAAATTCTGCAACCAACTCACGCTATTCGCGGTTGTCCCTCGGACACTCAGGATCGCAACAGAATCGTGTCGCATCCATAAATCCCATCGATTATCCAGGCCGATAACTTCAGATCGATAACCTAACTCATACCCTTTAGGAACCGGTAAAAACTCCTTCGAAATAGCTGTATCTACCTGGTTAGACATAACAGCGATCAGGTCAATATATTCATTTAAATCAAAACCAGGCTTCAATTGTGGTTGAGCCACCAAGGTTATTTGACTTAAAGAAAAAACAAGACAATAAACCCAATTAATAAATTTCATCAAATCTCTATTGAAAGTACTTATAACACCTTTTTCAATCCTGCTAATTACCAATTGTATTTAGAGAATACCTCACCGTGACCTTATAATTTTCAGGAAACTTAGGAACCAACAACCACTTGCGATGCTCAAATACTTTTCCTCGTTTGGTGGCTTCCTCATTGGCAAAAGTGGCAAAGTAAATATCTATTTTACGCTCACCGTCAAAGCGATAAATTTCAATTTTAGTGGATTTAATCGCTTTCTCACCATTACGTACCATCTGACCACAGGTAATCAAAGATTTATTATTGAAATCAATTTTCGGAAATTCCACTTTTTCACACGAAGCGTTATATTTCATAGGTAATGCCTTCAATTGATCCTGTGAATGTACACTCATATGATCGCCAATCTGCAAACACTTTTCTCGATCTATGATAACCTCCTTAAAAACAACCGGCACTTGCGAATATGCTTCAATACCAAAGAAAACCATTAGTATCACACACATAGTAGTCATCCACTCAGACTTTTTCATAATAACAGCTTTAAGGATTAATTTAGATTCGTTTAACGGATTATTGACAAACATATATTTTTCAGTGCAGAAAAAAAAGCTGATCTCAAATACTCTCTCACGCCCCTTCTCCTGCCATCATTTTTTTTATTATTTTCGCGCCTTGAAACATATTGAAAACCTGCAGAATTGAAAAGACTTTTTACCCTTCTAATTTTTAGTGTTTTATTTCAGGTTTTATCATTCAGCCAAGGCACTGAACTGATAAAAACTGACAACAATAAGCATGTTTACCTAAGCACACGTTACCATTGGGGACTCGTTATTCCGCATCACAAAAACATGATGTATTTCCTGGAAGATTTTTCCAGAGGATTTGAAATAAACTATGGGCGAAGTCGATTTGGTGGTGATACCTGGGAGCGTTTTTTCAATTATCCCGAAATCGGCATTGGCTTTTACCACGGAACATTTGGTAATCGTGAGGTATATGGTACTGGCTATGCATTATTTCCATACATTAATTATAAGATCGTTCGTACGCCTAAGTTGTCTATCCAGAATAAAGTTTCTATGGGATTGGGCTATGCCACCAAACCCTTCAGTATTGATGACAATACATTTAACACGGTCTTCAGTTCACATTTAAACGTGTACATCGGGCTTGGATTATTGGCCGATTACCGGTTATCGGATCATTTCTCACTGGCACTCTCAGCTTCGCTCACTCATTTATCCAATGGTGCAGCCCGAAAGCCAAATCATGGTATCAATACCTTAACAACAAGTATTGGTGCCAAGTACCACTTCAATAAAGCACTGACACCAACCGTTTATAAAGTCCAACCAGCTAAAAGCAAAGAGCGGGAGATATTGATTGTAGGTAGTGTGGGCCGTAGTCAAAGTGCCCCCTTCAATCCGGAAATTTATTGGAATGGCAGTCTCAGCATTAACCACCTGTGGCATTTAAGCGAAAAAAGAGCCATTGGCGTAGGTATTGATCAGTTTTACTCAAAAGCCGCCCCTTACATGTGGGAAGCGTATGAAGATTACGACGAAAATGCGTCCTTCTCCACGAGTGACTACCTCTATAACGGCGCCTTCGTATCCTACAATGTATTTCTTGGAAAAACCACATTATTTGTTAATTTAGGTGCTTATTTTGGTTATTCGATCGACCCGCCTCAACCGATCTATCCCCGCATGGGCATCAGACATCGTATTACCGATCATCTGGTGGGTAATTTCAGTGTCAAAGCAAGCTTCTTCCGATCTGAATTTTTAGA
>Ga0193953_1000956_pt1 | contig 14309 bp, 9 predicted proteins | sample BB_4_MG_FD_140325 | JGI IMG/M metagenome (GOLD analysis project Ga0193953, IMG submission 140325) | Microbial mat bacterial communities from the Broadkill River, Lewes, Delaware, United States - BB_4_MG | ecosystem: Environmental > Aquatic > Freshwater > River > Microbial mats | place: USA... | reverse complement strand
CAGTTATTTTAGTGCTAAAGACCCAAAAAAAATAGAATGAATATTTATTTAGATTACATCAAGGAAATCGATGAAAGAAAAGCTCAAGGGCTTAATCCAAAACCAATTGACGGAGCAGAGTTAATTAGCGAGGTGATTAAACAAATTAAAGATGAAGGTAACGAGTTTCGTGAGGATTCTCTGAACTTTTTTATTTATAATGTTTTACCAGGTACAACTAGTGCTGCAGGGGTGAAAGCGGAGTTTTTAAAAGAGATTATTCTTGGTGAATCTTTAGTAAAAGAGATTACACCAGCTTTCGCTTTTGAACAATTGGCTCACATGAAGGGGGGACCTTCAATTGCTGTGCTTATCGATTTGGCTTTGGGTAGTGATGAATCAATTGCAAGACAAGCAACAGATGTTTTAAAAACTCAAGTGTTCCTTTATGATGCTGATTTGAAGCAATTAGAAGATGCTTTTAAAGCTGGGAATAAATTCGCAAAAGAAATTATTGAAAGTTATGCTCAGGCTGAATTTTTCACGAAGCTTCCTGATGTTGATGAAGAGATTGAAGTGGTTACTTTCGTAGCAGGTGTTGGAGATATTTCAACAGATTTACTTTCACCAGGTGGTGACGCACATTCAAGATCAGATCGTGAATTACATGGTCAATGTATATTTGAACATAACAAAGAAATGCAAAATGAACTTCTTGCATTGAAAGAAAAACATCCGAACAAACGCGTGATGTTAATTGCGGAAAAAGGAACGATGGGTGTTGGTTCTTCTAGGATGTCTGGTGTAAACAATGTTGCGTTATGGACAGGTGTAAAATCTAGTCCATATGTACCTTTCATCAATATTGCTCCTGTAATTGCTGGTACAAATGGAATTTCTCCGATATTTTTAACTACAGTTGGTGTAACTGGTGGTATCGGAATCGACCTTCAAAATTGGGTGAAACAAAAAGACGCGGATGGAAATACTATTTGTGATGAAGATGGTGAACCAATTTTGAAACAAATGTATTCGGTTGAAACAGGGACTGTTTTGACAATCAATACGAAGAAAAAGAAGTTATACAATGGTGATAAAGAATTAAAGGATATTTCTGCCGCACTTACTCCACAAAAAATGGAGTTTATTAAAGCAGGGGGGTCTTATGCTGTTGTTTTTGGTAAAAAGATTCAAACATGGGCTGTTAAGGTTTTAGGTATTGATACACCACAAGTATATGCTGCTTCCAAAGAGATTTCTGTTGAAGGTCAAGGTTTAACAGCTGTTGAAAAAATATTTAATAAAAATGCGGTTGGAACTACTCCAGGGAAAACATTACATGCTGGTTCTGATGTTCGTGTAGAAGTGAATATCGTCGGCTCTCAAGATACTACAGGATTGATGACTTCTCAAGAGTTAGAGATGATGGCTGCTACAACGATTTCGCCAATCGTGGATGGGGCATATCAGTCTGGTTGTCATACAGCATCGGTTTGGGATGATAAGTCTAAAGCTAATATTCCTCGTTTGATGAGTTTTATGAATGATTTCGGATTAATTACAGCGCGTGATCCTAAAGGAAAATACCCTGCAATGACAGATGTTATTCATAAAGTATTGAATGATATTACAATAGACGATTGGGCAATTATTATTGGGGGTGATTCTCATACAAGAATGTCGAAAGGTGTTGCTTTTGGTGCAGATTCTGGAACAGTAGCTCTTGCACTTGCAACGGGTGAGGCTTCAATGCCAATTCCACAATCGGTAAAAGTTACCTTCAAAGGACAAATGAGAAGCTTTATGGATTTCAGAGATGTTGTTCATGCCACACAACAGCAAATGTTGAAGCAGTTTGGAGGTGATAATGTTTTTCAGGGTAGAGTAATCGAGGTTCATATCGGTACGCTTACAGCGGATCAAGCATTCACATTTACAGATTGGACAGCTGAAATGAAAGCCAAAGCATCAATCTGTATTTCCGAGGATGAAACGTTAATTGAGTCTTTAGAAATCGCAAAAGGTCGAATTCAAATAATGATCGACAAAGGAATGGACAATGAAAAACAAGTCCTTCAAGGTTTAATAAATATTGCAAATAACAGGATTGCTGAGATTAAATCAGGTGAGAAACCTGCAATTACACCTGATGCAAATGCTAATTATTTTGCTGAGGTTGTAGTTGATCTAGATGAAATTGCTGAGCCAATGATTGCTGATCCAGATGTGAATAATGATGATGTTTCTAAACGTTATACACATGACACAATTCGTCCTTTGTCTTTTTATGGTGGTGCCAAAAAAGTTGATTTAGGCTTTGTAGGTTCTTGTATGGTTCACAAAGGAGATATGAAAATTTTGGCTCAAATGTTAAAAAACATCGAGGCGCAGCAAGGTAAAGTTGAGTTTAAAGCCCCGTTAGTCGTGGCTCCTCCAACATACAATATTGTAGATGAGTTAAAAGCTGAAGGTGATTGGGAGGTATTGAAAAAGTATTCAGGTTTTGAATTTGACGACAATGCTCCAAAAGGATTGGCAAGAACTAAGTATGAAAACATGCTTTATCTTGAACGTCCTGGTTGTAATCTGTGTATGGGGAATCAAGAAAAAGCGGAACCAGGTGATACGGTTATGGCAACTTCAACTAGATTGTTCCAAGGTAGAGTTGTAAAAGATTCTGGGGAAAAGAAAGGGGAGTCCTTGTTATCATCAACTCCAGTGGTAGTATTGTCTACTGTCTTGGGAAGAACACCAACAATGGCAGAGTATGAAGCTGCGGTTGAGGGGATCGTTTTAACAAAATTCACACCTTCGCTTAAACAGTTAGTTAAGAATTAGGAATTTTAATTTTATATGAAAAGAGCCTGGGTTTTAAACTCAGGCTTTTTTTTTTTGAACCGTATAATGATTTATAAAACTTTGTGAATAGCATCATTTTTTCGCTTATAAATTGTCAATTTATATTTAATTTAGTATTCTATACAAAACACAGAAAACGAAGATTTTATGGTATTCGATTTAGATATGATCAAAGCGGTTTACGCTAAATACCCAGCTAGGGTAGAAGCAGCCAGAAAAGTGGTAGGTAAACCTTTAACTTTAGCGGAAAAAATATTATATGCACACCTTTGGGATGGAGAAGCGACTACTTCACATGAAAGAGGTAATTCGTATGTAGATTTCGCTCCTGACAGAGTTGCAATGCAAGACGCAACGGCTCAAATGGCATTACTTCAGTTTATGCAGGCTGGTAAGTCAAAAGTTGCTGTGCCTTCTACTGCGCATGCAGATCATTTGATTCAAGCTAAATTGGGGGCTTCTAAAGATTTACAAGATGGAATCAATAAAAATAATGAGGTTTTTAATTTCTTAAGTTCTGTTTGTGATAAATATGGTATTGGTTTCTGGAAACCAGGTGCTGGTATTATTCATCAAGTTGTATTAGAAAATTATGCCTTCCCTGGTGGAATGATGATTGGAACCGATTCGCATACTGTAAATGCGGGTGGTTTAGGAATGGTCGCTATCGGTGTCGGTGGTGCTGATGCTGTCGATGTGATGGCAGGAATGCCATGGGAGCTTAAGATGCCGAAATTGATTGGTGTGAAATTAACGGGAGAATTACACGGATGGACTGCTCCAAAAGATGTAATTCTAAAAGTTGCAGAAATCCTTACTGTAAAAGGTGGAACCGGTGCAATTGTAGAATATTTTGGTGAAGGTGCTTTATCAATGTCATGTACTGGTAAAGGCACAATCTGTAACATGGGAGCCGAGATCGGAGCTACAACTTCAACATTCGGTTACGATGATTCAATGAGAAGGTATTTAGCGGCTACAGGGCGTCAAGATGTTGTTGATGCAGCAGATAAGGTTGCTGATCATCTTACCGGAGATGATGAAGTTTATGCGAATCCTGAGCAGTATTTTGATCAGGTAATTGAAATTGATTTGAGCACTTTGTCTCCTCATTTAAATGGACCGTTTACACCGGATTTGGCAACTCAAGTAGGTGAGATGACCGAAAAGGCTACAGCTAATGGTTGGCCATTGGAGGTAGAATGGGGATTGATAGGTTCTTGTACGAATTCTTCTTACGAAGATTTAGCTAGAGCAGCGTCGATTGCACAACAAGCCGTGGATAATGGGCTAGAGACTAAAGCTCAATTTGGAATTAATCCAGGTTCTGAAACGGTTAGATTTACAGCAGAAAGAGATGGTTTACTTAAATCTTTTGAGGATTTAGACGCTACTATTTTTACAAATGCGTGTGGACCTTGTATCGGTCAATGGGCTAGATATTCAGATCCTAAAAATGCACCGAAAAATAGTATTGTTCATTCATTTAATAGAAATTTTGCAAAACGAGCTGACGGAAACCCAAATACGCATGCGTTCGTTGCTTCTCCAGAAATGGTAGCGGCAATCGCAATTGCTGGTAGATTAGATTTTAATCCGATCACCGATACATTGACAAATAAAAAGGGAGAGCAAGTCAAGCTTAATCCTCCTAAAGGAGATGAATTACCGGCAGGTGGATTTGAAGTTGGCGATAACGGATATCAAGCGCCTGCTGAAGATGGAAGTGGAATTCAAGTTGTTGTTGCTGACGATTCAGAGAGACTTCAGTTGCTAACTCCATTCGCGCCTTGGGATGGTGAGAATATTTCAGGAATGAAATTGTTAATCAAAGCGGAAGGTAAATGTACAACAGATCACATTTCTATGGCAGGCCCATGGTTAAGATATAGAGGTCATTTAGATAATATCTCAAATAACTGTTTAATTGGAGCAGTGAATGCATTTGGTGGGGCTACAAATCAAGTTGTAAATCAATTAACTGGAGCTAAGGGTGAAGTTCCTGCAACTGCAAGAGCATATAAAGCTGCGGGTATTCCTTCAATTGTTGTTGGGGATCATAATTATGGTGAGGGGTCTTCTAGAGAACATGCTGCAATGGAGCCCCGTCACTTGGGAGTTAGGGCAGTGATTGTTAAGTCATTTGCACGTATTCATGAAACAAACTTGAAGAAACAAGGAATGTTAGGGTTGACTTTTGATGTTGAATCTGATTATGATAAAATTAGAGAAGATGATACGTTTAACTTTACTGATCTGAATGAGTTTGCTCCTAAAAAACAATTGACTATGGAAATTGTTCATGCTGATGGTTCTAAAGAGTCTATTAAATTGAATCATACCTACAATGAACAGCAAATTGAATGGTTTAAATATGGTTCAGCATTGAATTTGATTAAAGCTGAAAATGCTGGGTAAAAAATGAAATTCATTTTTATTAAAAGCGATTGGTCAGGATGATCAGTCGCTTTTTTTTTTCGATTTAAAGGCAACCATTTTATTCGATTTGTGTTTAGTTAGTAGAAACAAACTTACTAATCTACTTAATTATGAACCTATTTTTCAAGGTGGCATTGTTGCTGCTATTATCATTGTCGTTTTCTTCCAAAGCTCAAGTGCAGGGTGATATTACGCATGACGCTTTTGTGTCAGGATTTAATCATGATCCGAACATTTGTAGTTCTGAATTTTTTATTGATCACTTAATTACGATTGATAATTCATTTGTCGGGGATTCTGTAACAGTTGTGTTTTATGGAGGCGCAACATATTCAGAAGAGAATCTTACTGGGAATACTATTTGGAATGTAGTCGTTCCTTATACGGAGTTTGGATTTGCCTCAGATGATATGGTTGTAGGTGGAATGCTAAATATAGGTTGGCCAACTGATATCCAGAAGATAATTAGTGGTACTGACACGTTGTATTGGCTGAATGATGCAATGGTATTTGAAAGTGTTCCAAATGCATGCGATTATAACACCGTCAGTGGTAAAGTGTATATTGATAATGACATGAATTGTTCGTTTAATACTGGAGATTCGGTTATTGTTGGATTAAGTGTAACCTCTTCTGCAGACTATACAAGCAATCAATCGTACAACCTTCTTTTTGGATCTAATACGAATGCTTCAGGTGATTACAATATTAATTTGCAAGAAACTTGGGTCAATAATTATACGGTTTCAATCCCTTCGTTTTATCAATTTATCTTTCCGAATTCAACTTGTACACCAGCAAGTTATTCATTTAATACAATGCCTCAGTCGGGTGTTGATTTTGTTTTAGAATGTGCCGATGTGGATACTCGGGTTGGTGGAAGTGCTCCTCTGATCCATGCTGCTTTGCCTTTTTTCTTCAATCCTTTTGTAACTAACGTTGGATGTGATCCTGTTTCTGGTGTGCTTAAACTTGTTCTTAACCAGGATGTTACTTATTCTTCAGGGCTAAGTACTAATCCAGCGGATTATGTAATCGGTGATACTTTATTTTGGAATTATTCAGGTTTAAATAATATAACTGCAGGTGGATACTGGAATAGCGTCGTTGGTGGAATCCATCTTACACCAGATGTAACTGTAAATACCGGAGATACTTTATGTTTTGAACTTATTACGGGTGTCCCTTCCAATGATGTAAATCCTTTAAACAATTCAGCTATGATTTGTTTACCCGTTGTTGCCTCCTATGATCCTAATTTTAAAGAAGTTTTCCCTAAAGGGAATGGCCCCGAAGGATTTATCCCAGCATCGAATAGTAAATTGAAGTATAAAATCCATTTTCAAAATACAGGAACGGCAGAAGCGATCAATGTTCGTGTTGTAGACTCGTTAGAACAATTTGTAATTCCTGAATCTTTGCATATTGTGAGTAGCAGTCATTCGATGTCTCCTGAATGGTTGGATCAAAATGTCGTTCGATTTAATTTTAACAGCATTTACTTGCCAGATAGCACTTCTAATGAGCCGGCAAGTCATGGCTTTGTGGAATTTGAAATTGAAATGCAGCAAGGACTTTCAGAAGGGACTGAAATTACCAATCGTGCACATATTTATTTCGATAATAATGCTCCAATTACAACGGGATATGCGCTTAACACAATTGATTACTTGAGTTCAATCGGTGAAATAGGTCATGAAGATCTTTTGATTTACCCGAATCCAACTAGTGGTTTAATTCAAGTTAAGTCGGAAAATAACATTGAACTGGTTCAATTGTTAACTCTTGACGGACAATTGTTGTTGTCAACGGTTTCTGATTCGATAGATTTAAGTAATTATCCAGCCGGTGTTTATTTTGTTAAAGTCAGTACAACACACTCAATTCAAATGGAAAAAGTGGTGAAAAGATAATCGAATACTAAGTATTTGTACTTTATTAGGCAGTCTCCATGTTTGGGGACTGCTTTTTTGTTTTAATACAGATTTAATAAGTTCATAATTTTATTTTAATTCTACCGCAAGTTTTTTTAATAGTTGGCTACTAAAGGTTTTAGAGAACTTAATTTATATTAAAACCAACTTAAACTATGAAAGTAAAAAACTACTTTACTGCGGCATTCTTAATTGCGTGTTCAGCCTTTCAACCAGTCGGTGCTCAGTCATTTAATGGTTACGCACTGTACAATTTACAAAATCAAAATACAACATACCTTATTGATGATTCAGGAAATATAGCGCATTCTTGGTCTTGTTCCACATCGTGTAACTATTCTGTAAAGCTAAAGCCAAATGGAAATATTGTTCGTGGTGCGGTTTATAATGGAAATCAATTGAACGGTTCTGCTATCGGTGGGATGATTCAAGAATTAGATGCAAATGCCAATGTGGTTTGGGAATATGTATATTCTAACTCTGATCATTGTTCTCATCACGATTTTACAATCTTACCAAATGGTAATGTGATTTTAACTGCGTGGGAAGTAAAGTCAGCAGCAGAATTAACACAAGCTGGTTATAATAATGCGAATTCAGAAAAGTGGCCAACACATTTTATTGAACTTCAGCAGAACGGAACTAGTGCCGATATCGTCTGGGAATGGCATATTTGGGATCATATGATTCAAGACAATGACCCGACTAAAGATAATTATGGTGTGGTCGCTAATCACCCTGAATTAATGGATATCGATGCAGTTACTTCTACTTCTGGTGGTCCTGGTGGTGGTGGCCCTGGTGGAGGCGGCGGAGATTGGTTCCATGTGAATGGAATTGATTACAATGAAACACTTGATCAACTTGTTTTTAGTTCACGTTACGCAAATGAATTCTTTATTATTGATCATAGTACAACTTCTGCTGAGGCGGCAAGTCATTCTGGTGGGAACTCTGGAATGGGAGGTGACTTTTTATTCCGATGGGGACATCCAGCGAACTACGGTTCTACAGGGACGCAAACTATTCCTGCAGCAGTGCATGATCCAAGATGGATTAAAGATGATGGGCGACCAATGGGTGGTTATATCCAATACTTCAATAATGAAGGTGCGAGTAACGGTGGATCTACAGTCGAAGCTATTGATGCTCCGGAAAATGGTTATTTGTATGACCTAACAGGAACTTCTTACGGACCAACTACATATGATTATAGACATGTTTGTTTAGCCAGTAATACAGGTCAAGGTGCTAGTGATGCGATTTCAAATGGCAATACCTTTGTAAATGTTTCTCAAAGTTATATGTATGAAGTGGATCAAAATGGAAATACCGTTTGGCAGTACAACGCAGGTCCTACGAAAGCATTTAGATATGAGTGTGATGATGCTGGTGTGATCGCGCTTTTAGGTGCTGATCCTTGTGGTTTATTGTCAATCTCTGAAGAAACATTGTCTCAGGTGAACTTATACCCAAATCCTTCTAATGGAGTTTTTCAAATAGATGGGTTTAAATTAGGACAAAATGATTTGACTATCACTGTGGTGAATATTTATGGTGAGGTGGTTCTTGAAACTTCTAATTCTTTAAGTATTGATTTATCGAATTGTGCTGATGGGGTGTATTTTGCAAGATTGAACTTCAACAATGAAAAATCAATTACTCGTAAACTGTCTTTAGTAAGATAATTTGTAGATGCGAGGTTACATAGTTATAATAGTATTGTTTGGGTCAACATTGTTTGGTTGTAAAAGTCTGATTGCTCAATCAGACTTTTATGCCGTTGACAGTATTCGTGAAATAAAATTATATTTTGAGGAAGCCAATTGGGATGAGATTTTAGACGATCTCTATATCGCCGGTGAGGAAGAACGACTTGTAGGGAATTTAACCATCGATGGAGTTTATTTTCCTGGTGTCGGTGTTCGATATAAAGGATTTAGTTCTTACAGCTCTTCTCGAGATAAAAACCCGTTTAATATTTCTCTTGATCATTCGTTTAACGGTTTAGAGTACGCGGGAATTAATAAGTTAAAATTGAGTAATGTCATTCAAGATCCTTCTTTTGTGAGGGAGGTATTGTCTTATGAAATTGCTCGAAAGTATATGCCGGCTTCACAAGCAAATTATGCCAATGTTTATGTAAATGATACATTAATTGGACTTTATACTAATGTTGAAGCAGTCAATAAAGATTTCTTGGAAGATCATTTTGGATCACGAAGTAATGTTTTCTTTAAATGTAACCCGGAGAGCCTTGATTTAAATGGAGAGAATTCGAACCTTGGTGACTCTCCAGGAAATGATATCGCTAATTATTATCCATTCTATAAATTGAAATCTGAATCGGATAACGATTGGTATGACCTGAAAGCATTTATTGATACACTTAATACATCGACTAATAATGTCGAATCCATACTTAATGTTGATCGTGCACTTTGGATGCATGCGTTAAACTATGTGCTTGTTAATTTTGATAGTTATGTAGGCTATGCGCAGAATTATTATTTATATCAAGATGATGCGGGCTTGTTCAATCCGATATTGTGGGATTTAAACATGTCGTTTGCAAGTTATCGCCTCACGGATGCTTCAGATAATTGGGACGGTTTCACCATCAACGAAGCTAAATCGATTGATCCATTGTTACATTATTCCAGTGTTTCAGTTTTTCCACGCCCTTTGATGAGGAATTTATTTGAGAATGATACCTATCGGAGAATGTATCTGGCTCACATCAGAACAATTGTAGAGGATAATTTTCTAAATGGAGATTATGAGCAACGAGCAACTCATATGCAGGCTATTATTGCTTCTGATGTTGCGGCTGATACCAATAAGTTTTATTCTAATTCAGATTTTACCGATAACTTAAATAATACGGTTTCTGATTTAGTTGATTATCCGGGAATTACAGATTTAATGGATGCACGCGCATTGTATCTCGATACTTTTCCAGGGGTTCAAGGGGCGCCAAATATTACTTTGGTAGAGTCTTATCCTTTGAATACAACTGCGGGAGATGATGTTATAATTAACGCTACGGTAAGTGATGTCAACGCCAATGTTCTTTTAGGTTATCGCTTTTCCGAAAGTGATGCATTTGTTCTCTTAAACATGATCGATGATGGAACGTTAAATGACGGGGTAGCAGGGGACGGTGTTTTCGGAGCGAAAATTCCAAACATTGCAAATGTTGTCCAGTATTATATTTATGCAGAAAATGATTCTTCTGGTCGTTTTTCTCCTGAACGCGCAGCATATGAATATTACACAATCGAATCTCAAATTGCACCGAATGATTTGGCTATCAATGAATTCATGGCGGCGAATACATTCACAATTACTGATAGTAATGGAGAGTACGATGATTGGATCGAATTGTATAATAATACGAACTATAAAATTTCAACAAAAGATTTATTTCTGTCCAATGATTCAGAAGATAAAACGAAATGGGCACTGCCAGAAGTTGTAATTAATCCTGGTGCCTACTACATTGTATGGGCAGATGATGATATTAGTCAATCTGGGGCACATGCCAATTTTAAATTGGATAAAGAAGTGGATTCAATTTGGCTGAGCTATGCCGATGGTTCTGTCGTCGATTCGGTGTTTTTTCAAAATCAATATGAAGTGACTTCTTTCGGGAGATACCCAAATGGAACAGGTAGCTTTAGAGAAATGATGCCTACTTATGCCGCCCTTAATGTTTTAAGTGATGCAGCATTGCTTAATGATGAGGTCTTTATTTTTCCAGATCCTGCAGTAAATTCATTCGATATAAAAGTGAATGTGGAAGAGGAAACAACTATAAATATCTACACTGTGGATGGACGTAGGGTAGTTTCAAACTTAATAAGCGCAGGTGGTGAGGTTCTAACAGTCGATTCCAGCCAATTTACAAGTGGGGTTTACCTTGCTCACTTTGAATTTGATAATAGTGAAACAATACAAAAAATAATAATTACTAAATAAACGAATATGAAATTGAAATTAACAATGGCCTTATCTGCTTTTTTAGCTGTAGGGTCTTTTGCTCAAACATTTACAAACTATACTTCTGCGGATGGTCTTTTGAGTGATAACGTGAATTGCTTAGATACAGATGCTTCTAATAACCTTTGGTTTGGAACTCAAAATGGGGTTTCTATGTTTGATGGGACAACTTGGACAGGTTACACAACAACGGATGGTGTTGTAGATAATACAATTCAAGCGATACATGTTGCTACAAATGGTGATGTGTGGGTCGGAACGGATTTTGGAGCAAGCGTGTTTGCTTCTGGTGTGTGGACTTCTTATACCACAATGGATGGTTTAGGCAACAATCAAATTAAATGTATTTCTGAAGATAGTGATGGTGATATTTGGTTTGGAACGAACAACGGAACAAGTGAGTTTGATGGAACAAATTGGTCTTCTTTAGGTACTTCAGAAGGTTTGCCGTTTGGGGGAGTTGTGGATATTGATCAACATTCCAATGGAAACATGTACTTCAGCACTGGTTTAGGAGGTGTTTATATTTATGATGGGACAGCAATGACATCGATTACGGAATCTGAAGGTTTACTCAATAATAGAGTGAGAGCTTTAGTAATTAATGATCAAAATAATAAATGGGTTGGAACAGCAGATGGTATAACTGTTTTAGATAATAGTGATGCTTTTTTTATGAATCATACCACAATGTTAACTCTTCCTGCTCCAGATACATTAAATCCAATTGAAGATATTGAAATGGATTCTCAAGGAAATATTTGGGTTGGTGTTTATGTTGATTATTTAGTAACTGAAGGTGGTGTTTGTGGATACAATGGTTCACAATGGGTAGAGTATCAGGTGGCAGATGGATTGGTTGGCCCTGTTGTTAGAGCTGTTGCTATTGACGATAATGATGATTTATGGGTGGCTACAAGTACAGGGGTTTCTAAATTATCAAATCATGGGCTAAGTGTTGAAGAGCAAGCAATGAATGAGTTTGTAGTTTACCCAAATCCAGCAAGTGACGTTGTAACAATTGTCATGAAAGAGGGAACAGCAGATGTTGTAGAGATATACAATAACGCCATGCAATTGGTTAAATCAGAAAATATGGTTAACGCAAAAGTTGCGATTGATGTTACGGGATTGTCTTCAGGAATGTATTTCGTTAAAGTGAATAATACGATCTCAAAGTTGAATCTAAACTAGAAAATGACTCAACTCATAGAAAGGACTGAGTCATTGTGACCAGTCCTTTTTTTTTAGGTGTCGTTAATGAGTGTTTTTAGTTGTTGTTTAATTGTGTTGATTCGGTAGATTTGTTGAAAATATGAATTAATCAATAAGATTATTGAGGTTTTCATGTATTGTCCTTATTTTTAATTTCTATGATTAGAGAGATACCTTGTGCAACCATATCCAAGCTTGACCATGATTTGATAAAGGTTGTGTATAGAGATGGATATCAGGTGGAATTAGAGGATGCCAAAATGGTCGATGAAGTATTTCAAGAATTGTCAAATAATTCACCAGTTTGTATTTTAATGGATACAAATGGAAGGTATAGCGTGTTTTCTTCAGAAGCTCAAAATTATTTCTCTAACGAAGGTAAATTGGCAAAGGATAACAATATTATCGCCTTCGCGATTATCATTAATAATCTTCCTAATAGATTGTTGGTCCGTTTTTACCTTGCTTTTTTTAAGCCAAAATATACCTTCGAAATTTTTAAGAATGAAGAGGATGCCTTGATGTTTTTGAATGCATCAAGAAATAAAAAAAGCGACGAAGTCGCTTAATTTATTACACAGCTACATCATTTTCCCGCAATGCATCATTCAACGAAGTCTTCAAATCAGTAGAGGCTTTACGCTTACCAATAATCAATGCACATGGCACTTGAAATTCACCTGCTGGAAATGTTTTCGTATAAGATCCTGGAATAACAACACTGCGCTCCGGTACATAACCTCTTATTTCTTTTGGTTCATCTCCAGTTACATCTATTATTTTCGTTGATTTTGTTAAAACGACATTTGCACCAAGAACAGCTTCTTTCCCAATATGCACGCCTTCGACAACGATACAACGTGATCCAATAAATGCACCGTCCTCGATAATTACTGGCGCCGCCTGAAGTGGCTCCAATACCCCTCCAATACCAACACCACCGCTTAAGTGGACATTTTTACCGATTTGAGCACAAGATCCTACTGTCGCCCATGTGTCAACCATTGTTCCTGAATCAACATATGCACCAATATTAATATATGATGGCATCATAATTACCCCTGGAGCAACAAAAGCACCGTATCTTGCAACTGCATGAGGTACAACACGTACTCCTAATTCTTCATAACCCGTTTTTAATTTCATTTTATCATGAAACTCAAATGGTCCAACTTCAATAGTTTCCATTTTTCGAATTGGGAAGTACATCACAACGGCTTTCTTAACCCATTCGTTCACTTGCCAAGTTCCATCGTCTAACGGTTCGGCAACACGAAGAATTCCTTTATCTATATCTTCAATTACATGTTCAATTGTTTGAATCGTTTCTACTTCTTTTAATAATTCACGATTCTCCCAAGCGGCTTCTATTATTGATCTCATTTTCTCTCTTTGTTTTAACAAATGTAATTATCTCTAATGGATATTTTTGTTTAGTGTTAGATTTCTAGCATCTTTGCCTCCATGGGTAAAATAATTGCAATTGATTTCGGGTTGAAAAGAACAGGCTTGGCTATCACAGACGAATTAAATATGTTCGCTTTTGGTTTGGATACAGTCGAGTCTAAAGATTTGATGTCGAGATTAAAGGAATTGGTCGCGATAGAAAAAGTATCAACAATTGTTTTAGGATTGCCAAAAAGACTCAATAACCAAGATGCACATATTACCCAAAATGTTCATCTATTGAAAGAAGCATTGGAAAAGGAGTTCATACTTTTAAAAATTATCCTTGTAGATGAGCGTTTTACTTCTAAAATGGCGAGTCAATCAATGCACACCGCAGGGGCGACTAAAAAACAAAAGAAAGAAAAAGGTTTGGTTGATAAAGTAAGTGCCACAATTATCCTTCAATCATATCTATCTCAATTATAGATTGAT
>Ga0193953_1000955_pt1 | contig 14310 bp, 7 predicted proteins | sample BB_4_MG_FD_140325 | JGI IMG/M metagenome (GOLD analysis project Ga0193953, IMG submission 140325) | Microbial mat bacterial communities from the Broadkill River, Lewes, Delaware, United States - BB_4_MG | ecosystem: Environmental > Aquatic > Freshwater > River > Microbial mats | place: USA... | reverse complement strand
GTTGGCTTGCAAGTTTTATTCTTTGTAATTCTCCACCTGATAATGTTGATAATGATTGATTTAAATGTAGATATCCAAGGCCTACTCTATCTAAAGACAATAATTTATCGGTAAAGCTTTGGCTTTTAAAAAAATCAATTGCTTCTGAAATACTTAAATCCATAACTTCAGATATATTTTTATTATTGTATTTATATTTTAATACTTCTTTTGAATATCTTTTCCCACCACATAATTCACAGGTAGTTTCAATAGAATCCATAAAGGACATATCAGAAGTGATAATACCTTTTCCCTTACATTCAGGGCATGCACCTTTTGAATTAAAACTAAAATATGAAGGTGATACCTTATTATTTTTTGCAAAAAGTTTTCTTATTTCATCCGAAATATCTAAATATGTTGAAGGAGTAGATCTTGAATTAACTCCTATACTTTTTTGTTTAATTACAATGAGTGAATCTTCAAAATTTTTTTCAAATACATCCATTAAAGAACTTTTGCCAGAGCCTGCAACACCTGCAATTACTGTAAAAATACCTAAGGGTAATTCAATAGAAATATTTTTTAGATTATGATAATTAATGTTTTTAAGATGAAACCAAGATATAGGCGTTCTAAAAAAATTTTTTACAGGTATTTTATTATTTATAAATGTACTGGTTAAACTATCTGATTTAATTAAAGTATTATAATCGCCTGAAAAGACAATGTTTCCACCATAAGAACCGGCTTTGGGGCCTAATTCAACAATATAATCTGCCATGTTGATAATTTCTTTATTATGTTCAACAATTATTATTGTATTGCCATGTTTATTTAATTTGTTTATAGATTTTTTAAGTAAATTTATATCATGTGGATGCAGTCCAACACTTGGTTCATCAAGTACATATAATAAATCTGTTAATGCAGAATTAATATACTTTGATATTTTTATTCTTTGTGCTTCTCCACCAGATAAAGATCCTACACTTCTATTTAATGAAAGATAACTAAGTCCAATTTCAACTAATGCAGAAAGTCTCTTGATTAGTTCTTTTTTTATATCGACTGCTAAGGGTGAATCAATTGATTTAATAAATTTTATTACATCAGGAATTGGCAAATCACATATTTCAGAAATGTTTTTATTATTAATTAAACAGCTTCTTATTTTTTTATTAACTCTTGCACCATTACAATCTGGACATATCAATTTTGTAACCATTTTATCTAAAGTTTTTTTATGCCTTTTACCTTCTCTAGAATTAATTATACTTCTATACATTCTAGGGAAAATACCTTCAAACTTTGCTGATTTAGGCCAGTTTGAAGGTGGGTTTTTAAGTTTAATTTGAGGAGAATATAAAAAAAGTTCCAATTCTTCTTTACTGTAATCTTTTATTTTTTTATCCAAATCAAATAATCCACTGTAAGCATATCTTTTCCATCTCCATGCGCCAGTAGTAAAAGCTGGAAAATTAATAACACCTTCATCATTAAGGCATTTATTAAAATCAACTAGTTTATGAATGTCTAATTCATTTACAAATCCAAGGCCATCACATTTTTTACATTTTCCAGAAGGATGATTAAATGAAAAAGAATCAGAATAACCTACAAATGGAGTTCCAACTCTAGAAAATAGTAATCTAAGAAAAGGCTGAATGTCAGTGTAAGTGCCAACTGTTGAACGCGAATTTGAAGTTGGTTTCTTTTGATCTAATACAATTGTGACTGGAAGGTTTTCAATTTTTTGAACATCGGGTCTTCCGTATTTGGGGAGATATTGTTGTACAAAGCTTGGAAATGTTTCGTTTAACTCTCGTCTTGATTCAGCGGCAATTGTATCTAGACATAAAGAAGATTTTCCAGATCCAGATACGCCTGTAAAAACAGTTATTTTTTTCTTAGGGATTTTAACAGAAACATTATTTAGATTGTTTTCTGATGAATTTATAATATTAATATATTCGCAAGTATTCATAAGTCACCTCTATTTGAATTATAGATTTATTATATGACATAGTTTTATAAAAATATAGTTTATTAACAAGAGTTAATCACTTGACAAATAAAGGCAATTTGATAGAATGTAAATGCAAACGATTTGCAATAAGGAGGAGAAAATGAAAAAAATTTTATGTTTATTAATAGTGGTTATTTTATTTACAGGATGCGGTGAAAAAGAAATTAAGGATAAGAATATAAAAATTGCAGTATCAATAGTACCACAAGAAACTTTTGTTAAAGCTGTAGCTGGAGATTTAGTTAGCGTTACAGTTCTAATTCCACCAGGAAATAGTCCTGCAAATTATCAACCATCTCCAAAACAAATGATAGATTTTAATGAAGCAGATATATATTTTTCTATAGGAGTTCCAACTGAAAAGGCAAATATTATTCCACAAATTGAGGAAAATAATAAAATAAAACATATTGATTTGGCGAAAAAAGTTTCAGAAGAATATGATGATAGATTTTTTGGAGATAATCACGAAGAGGATAACCATGAAGAAGATAATAACGAAAATATAGAGGAAGAACATAATCATAAAAATGCTAGAGATCCACATATTTGGTTGTCACCAAAGAGAGTTAAAGTTATGATAAAGGAGATTGAAAAATCATTAATTGAGATTGATCCTAATAATAAAGAAATATATGAAAAAAATGCTAAAGAATATATTGCTAAATTAGATAATCTAGATTTAGAAATAAAAAATATTTTTTTGGAACAAGAAAAGACAAAATTCATAACATATCATCCATCATTTGGATATTTTGCAGATGATTATGGTTTAGAAATGATAGCTGTAGAAATTAATGGAAAAGAAGTAACTCCTAAAATTTTAAAAGAGGTTATAGATTTAGCACTAAAAGAAGATATTAAATGTATTCTATATCAAAAAGAATTTGATCAAAATCAAGCACGAATTGTAGCAGAAGAAATAGATGGTAAAGTTATTGAAATGGAGCCATTATCAAAAGAATATATATCAAACTTGAAAAAAATGGCTAGAGCTATTAGTGATAATATGAATTGAGGAAAATAGATGAAAAATGTAGAAAAATTTAATGATTATATTCAATTAGTTAAAGATGAGTATAATGCAGTAGGGATAGCAGTATCAATTTTTGACTTGGAAAAAGATTTATTTAAAAGTTTCATAGGTACAAGAGATGGAGAAAAACCAATTGATGGAGACACTATTTTTGGTGTGGCTTCAATTACTAAGTCATTTACGGCGTTAGCAATATTAAAGCTTTATGAAGAAGGAATTATAGATATATATGACAATATTGACAATTATATAGAAGGGCTAAATATAAGAAAAGAACAGATGCCTAAAATATATCATTTATTATCACATACAGGAGGTTTTTTGCCACAAAAAAGATTATTGATAAAAAATGCAATTAGGGAGTTAAATATAAAAGAAAGTAAGAATATTCATAAGAATATTGATATACAAAAATATGGAATAGAAAAAATTGTTGAACAATTAAATAATAATAAGGAATTTACCGGGCTTCCAGGACAGTATATGAGTTATAGTAATGATGGATATGGATTATTGACTGAGATAATTAGAAAGTATGGTGGAGAAAATAGTTATGTAGATTATATTAAAAAAAATATTATTAATCCACTTGGATTAAAAAATACATTTTTTGATTTTAATAGAGCAAATAATGAAAAAAATATAGCAAATCTTTATAAGCAAAATAATGGAGAAGTAGAAAGAACAAAAGATTTTATGGAACTAGGATATATATTAATGGGCGGAGGAGGCTTGAAATCCTCAGTAAATGATTTAAAAAAATATACAAGAATGTTTATTAGAGAAGATGAAATAATAATATCTAAAAAACATCTACAAGAGATGTTAATTCCTAAAGCAGGATATAAACCATTACAGTATTATGGATATGGTTTAATCACTGGATTTTTAGATGATATTTCATATGCTGGACATAGTGGAGGGTTACCAGGGGTTTCTAGTTTTTTTGGTTTTTCAAAAGACATTAATAAGGGAATAGTTGTGCTTTGCAATACAAGTGGAGTGCCATCAACTTCCATAGGAATATCGGGACTTAGAATGAGTAATAATAGAGATGCCAACACGAATTATGTAGATTATAAAGATTGTATATGGGATAAAGAATTAATTAATAATACTATAGGAACATATTCTTGTGATGAGGGAATATGCATAGATATTTTTAAAGAAGATAGTACAGTTAAATTTAGAGAATATGATAAAATTTCAGAAATAAGAACAGTCCAAAATAATTTGATTTTGGTTAAAAATAAACTGGAATGGAATACTGTTAGAATTTTAAGGAATAAAGAAAATATTTCATATGCAATATATGTTGGTAGCAGATTATTGTTAAAAAGGAGTTAGGATTATTGATAAAATTTGATTTTATTTATTTTGTATAAGTTTTTAAGTTGTTAATAAAAATTATTATGATAAAATATAATAAAAAGTAAGGGGAATGATGAGATAATGTTTAATTTTGGAAATCTAACAATTGGTTTATTTTAAATAAGGGTGGAGTGTGTCCTTTTTTAATATCAATTGCTTAGAGATTCAAATAACATTATGCTTAAAGATAGTAAAGAGAGCATGAAATGTTATGCCCTCTTTTTTTGTGTGAAAAAATGGATACTTCCTAATGATAATATTAAAAAATACAAGGGGAGAAAAAAATGATATTACAAATTAAAGATATAAAAAAGAGTTTTGGAGAAGACGAAATATTAAAAAGAATAAATATTAAAATTGAAGATGGAGAAAAAATAGGATTAGTTGGAGAAAATGGTGCAGGCAAAACAACGATTTTTAAAATAATTTCAAAAGAAATTTCTTATGATAAAGGTTCTATATTTTTAAGTCAAAGTGCAGATATAGGCTATTTAAAACAAGTTAGTCAAATGAATGAATCAAACACTGTTTGGAATGAAGTGTTAGAGGTATATACAAATGTTTTATTAGCAGAAGAAGAAATGAGATTTTTAGAAAAAGAAATGGCGAAAGAAGATATATATTTATATGAAGATAAATTGCAAAAAGTATTAAAAAAATACGACGAATTAAGTGATTTTTATGAAGAAAAGGAAGGCTTTAGAATTGAATCAAAAATAAAAGGGGTATTAAAAGGGCTTGGATTTAGTGAGGAGTCTTATTATTTAAAAGTTAACGAATTAAGTGGGGGACAGAAAACTAAATTAGGACTTGCTAAATTACTTTTAAAAAATTCAAAATTGCTTTTATTAGACGAACCAACTAATCATTTAGATTTTAGTGCTTTAAAATGGTTAGAGGGCTATATAAAACAGTATAAAGGAGCTGTAATAGTTATTTCACATGATAGATATTTTATAGATTCAGTTTCAGATAATATATATGAAATTGAAAGGGGAGAATCAAAAAAATACTCAGGGAATTACTCATATTATATTAAAAAGAAAGCTGAAAATAAAACTCAAGAAGTAAAAAATTACTATGCTCAGCAAAAAGAAATAAAAAAACTTGAAACATATATAGATAAGAATTTAACTAGAGCATCTACTTCAAAAATGGCAAAAAGTAGAAGAAAAAAATTAGAGAAAATTGACAGGTTAGATAAACCAGTTATAAGTAGTAAATCTATTAAAATGAACTTAGAAATAAATAAAAAATCACATGCAGATGTTCTTTATCTTAAAAATGCTGATATCTGTGTTGGTGAAGATAAAGGCAGAGTTTTATTATCTAAAAATGTTGAAATAGAACTTAAAAGAAATGATAAACTTGCATTAATGGGACCTAATGGGATAGGAAAATCTACATTGCTTAAAACATTAATTAAACAAAATAAACTAGATAAAGGCACATTAAATTGGGGTGAAGATGTTGTTTTAGGTTATTATGATCAAGAACATAATGTGCTTAATGAAAATAAGACAATATATGAAGAATTGAGAGATGCATTTCCTAAAATAAATGATGTTGAGATAAGAAATGTGTTAGGAAGGTTTCTATTTACTAAAGAAGATGTATTTAAGAAAATTAAAGTTTTAAGTGGTGGAGAAAAGTCAAAAGTAATTTTGGCGAAACTTACGCTAAATAAAGTAAATGTATTGTTATTAGATGAACCAACTAATCATTTAGATTTAAAAAGTAAGCAAATACTAGAATCTGCATTAATAGAATATGAAGGAACGGTCTTGTTTGTATCACATGATAGATATTTTATCAATAAAGTTGCAAATAAAACAGTATGGATGAATAAAGATGGTGTTAAGATGTTTAATGGAAATTATGATGATTTTGTAAATAATTCTGAATATTTTAATGTATAGTGGATTAAAGAATAAAAAAGGGGTATGCTTATATAAAAGGAAAGTAGGTGAAGACTATTAAAATTATAGTGGATTCAACATGTGATTTACCAAAGCAAATTTGTGAAAAATATAATATAGATGTTATACCCCTCATTATTTCAATATTAAATAAAGAATATAGAGATTGTATTGATATAATGCCTGAAGAATTTTATGGTATGCTTAAAAATTTAGAAAAGTTGCCAACAACAGCAATGCCAAGTCCTGATGCTTTTATGAAATCCTATGAAAAAGCAAAAAGCGAAGGGAATAAAGAAATTATTTGTATATGTATGTCAAGCGGAACAAGTGGTACATATCAGTCAGCTGTTTTGGGTAGAGAATATTTTTTAGAAAATAATAGTGATGTAGAAGTATATGTCCTAGATTCAAAGTGCATGAGTCATGGTAGTGGATACCTTGCTCTAAAAGCTACAGAGATGATAGAAGATGGAAAGAGTTATTTAGAAATAGTTGATTTTTTAGAAAAATATAAAAAAAGGGTTAAACATTTTTTATCAGTGGATGATTTAAATAATTTAATTAAAAGCGGAAGATTAACTAACGTGAGTGCAATGATTGGAAAAATATTAAGGGTAAAACCTATTATGTCTATGAGAGATGGCAAGGGAGCTATTGTTGCAAAGGTTAGGGGAAGAAAGCAAGTTTTTAAACATTATTTAGAAGAGTTTAATAGAAGAGTTGATCTTGAGATGACTAATTTTATTATTATAGGCTATTCTTCGGATATAGAGGTTGCTAAAGAATTAGAAAAAAAACTTAGAGAAAATATAAATGAAGATATTAAAATTTATATTATGCAGATGGGGATTTCAGTAGGTACTCATGTTGGTTTAGGTGGTTTATCTATGTATTTTATTGAAAAGGGAAATATACATGATGGTATTTTAACAAATAGAGTTAGAAAAGGTATAGATAAGTTAGAAGAAACTAAGCATAAATTAGAAGAAAAGAAAAATGAATTATTAAAAAATAAAAAAATATAAGTGAAATTAGTCACCAATAATTTATATTTTTATCAAAATTAGTTTAAAGAAGAACAACTTATTATAGATTGTTCTTTTTTTGTGTTATGTATTAAAAAAAGCAAAAGTATAAAAATGGAAAAAAATAAACGCGATTAAATATTAAAAGATTGTTAAAAAATTAATTTAATAATTCTGTTAAAACGTTGAAATGTTAGAATATAGAGCTTGTTTTTTATATAAGAAAAAAGAATAGCAAAATCAAAAAAAAAGAAGACATTAAAAGGTTTATTTTTTTCTCAAAGTGGTGTATCATCAATGTAGTCCATATGAGTGGATTTTAGGTTTTTATTTTGTGGGGAAATAAAAGCCTAAACTCCATTGCATTTGAGTGGACAAATTTCGTTTCAAGGTAGGGAAAGAAGAAGGGCGTTGAGGAGGAATAAAATGGCATGTTGTTGTAACGGTCAAGACGTGTTTGAAGAAGAATTAAAGCAATTAAATATTGATGTGACGTTGCTGGATCCTACGATTGATAAGTATGGAAATGACAACGGCAATTTAATCAAAATATTACAGAAAGCTCAGGAAATCTACGGATTTTTACCAAAAGGGCTATTAAAACATATCGCAACTCGAACGGGAGTAAAGGATGCAAAAGTATACGGTGTTGCAACTTTTTATACTCAATTTAGATTAAAACCAATCGGTAAAAACTTAATCATGTTGTGTCAAGGAACGGCTTGTCACGTAAATGGTTCTGAATTTATTGGAAATGCAATTTGTGAAGAATTAGGAATTGAAGAGGGTGAAACTACACCTGATAATCTTTTTACTTTCCAAAAAGTTGCATGTTTAGGGTGCTGTTCTTTAGCGCCAGTTATGATGATTAATGATGAGACATACGCAAAGTTGACTCCAGATAAAGCTAAAGAAATTTTAAGAGAAATTCAGAGAAAAGAATCAGAGGAGGAGACTGTATGCGAATAGTAATCGGTATGGGTAGCTGTGGAATAGCAGCGGGTGCAGGCAAACTCAAAGATCAATTTGAAGATTTATTAAAGGATTCAGGTAAAGATGTATCTGTTGAAATTACTGGATGTATAGGAATGTGTTATTTAGAACCTATCGTAGATGTTTACAAAGACGACAAATTCTTTAGATTTGTTGAAGTTAAACCTGAAGAAGTAAAAGGTATATTAGAAGATGCTGAAAATTGTGATGCCAAATTAATGTCAGAAGAAGATCAGGAAGTTTTAGTTGACCAAAAAAGAATTGTAACAAGAAATTATGGTTCAATTGATCCAGAAAGCATAGAAGATTATTTAAAAATTGGCGGATATGAAGCAATTAAAAAATGTGTCACTAAAAATACACAAGAAGAAGTAATAGATGTAATTAAACAATCAGGATTAAGAGGAAGAGGCGGAGCAGGCTTTCCAACTTGGTTTAAATGGAATGCAGCACTTCAATCAAAAAGTGCAAAAAAATATATTGTTTGTAATGCAGATGAGGGAGATCCAGGAGCTTTTATGGATAGATCTGTATTAGAAGGAGATCCACATAGTTTAATTGAAGGTATGATGATTGGTGGATATAGCATGGGAGCTGATGAAGGAATAGTTTACGTTCGTGCAGAGTATCCACTTGCAATTGTAAGACTTCAAATGGCAATAGATCAGGCTCGTGAAAAAGGAATTTTAGGAAAAAATATCTTTGGAGTAGAAGGTTTTAATTTTGATATGAGAATTAAAGCAGGAGCTGGAGCATTTGTTTGTGGTGAAGAAACAGCACTTATTGCATCATTAGAAGGTGAAAGAGGTATGCCAAGATTAAAACCTCCATTCCCAGCACAAAAGGGATTTTGGGATTTGCCAACTAATATAAATAATGTTGAAACATTTGCAAATGTTCCATGGATTATCGAAAATGGACCGGAAGCATTTGCGCAATATGGTACTGAAAAAAGTAAGGGAACAAAAGTATTTGCATTGACAGGAAAAATTAAAAAGGGTGGACTTGTTGAAATTCCTATGGGAATGACTTTAAGAGATGTTATTTATAAGATCGGTGGAGGAATGTCAGGAGACCTTCCATTTAAAGCTGTTCAAATGGGCGGACCATCTGGAGGATGTATACCTGCAGAGTTATTAGATACTTCTATTGACTATGAATCAATCAATAGAACTGGTGCAATAGTAGGTTCTGGTGGTATGGTTGTAATGGATGAATCGAACTGTATGGTAAACATGGCTAAATTCTTTTTAGAGTTCACATGTAATGAATCATGTGGAAAATGTACTTATTGTAGAATAGGTACTAAAAGAATGCTTGAAATACTTACACGTATTACTGAAGGCGAAGGAAAAGAGGGTGACATAGAGTTACTTGAAGAACTTTGCATGAAGATTAAAGATGGATCTATGTGTGGATTAGGTCAAACAGCACCAAATCCGGTTTTAACTACGCTTAAATATTTTAGACATGAATATGAAGAACATATTAATGAAAAGAAATGTTCTTCTGGAACATGTACAGCATTAGTTAAATATGTTATTGATCCAGAAAAATGTATCGGATGTACAGCTTGTTCAAGAGTATGTCCAGTTCAAGCAATAGAAGGTGCAGTTAAGCAAAAACATCATATTGATCCAGATAAATGTATTAAATGTGGTCAATGTATGGCAACATGTAAATTTGGTGCAATCAGCATCCAATAATAGCATATGCACACTAAGAAGAATTTAGATAGAGTGAAAGGATGAATGTTGATGGCTCAAATACGGGTTAATATAGATGGTAAAGAAATCGTAACTCACGATGGGCAACGTATTTTAACTGTTGCCAAACAAAATGGAATAGAAATACCTACATTATGCTATGATGCCAAATTAAAAAGTTATGGTTCATGTGGAATGTGTGTAGTTGAAGTTGAAGGTAATCCTAGATTAGTAAGAGCTTGTTCTACTGATATTGCTGATGGAATGGTTATTAAAACTAAAACAAAAAGAGTTGTTGAATCAAGAAAAACTGCTTTAGAATTACTATTATCTGACCATGTTGGGGATTGTAAAGCTCCATGTTCTATGGGTTGTCCTTCACATGTTGATGTTCAAGGATATGTTGGTTTAATTGCTAATCAAGAATATGATGAAGCGCTAAAACTAATTAAAGAGGAATTACCACTTCCTGCTTCAATAGGTAGAGTATGTCCTCATCCATGTCAAACAGCATGTAGAAGAGGGTTATTAGAAGATTCAATTCATATTGCATGGTTAAAAAGATATGTTGCAGACATGGATTTAAAAAGCGATAAACCATATATACCAGAAGTTGGTGAACCAACAGGCAAGAAAATTGCAATTATTGGTGGTGGTCCAGCAGGACTTACAGCAGCTTTTTATGCAAGAAAAATGGGTCATGAAGTAGTATTATATGAAGCAATGCCTGAATTCGGTGGTATGCTTAAATATGGTATACCTCTTTATAGATTACCAAAAGAAATTTTATTAGGTGAAGTAAGATTAATTGAAAAAATGGGTGTTAAACTTATTCCAAATATTAAAATAGGTAAAGACATTTCATTAGATTATATTAGAGAAAAAAATGATGCTGTTTTTGTAGGTATAGGTGCATGGAAATCAGCTGGGTTACGTTGTGCAGGTGGAGATTTAAATGGTGTATTTGGTGGAATTGAATTTTTAAATAAATTTGCTATAAATGATCCAATTAAAGTTGGTGAAACAGTTGCAGTAATTGGTGGCGGAAATACAGCAATGGATGCTGCTAGAACAGCAATTCGTTTGGGTGCAAAAAAAGTTTATGCCATTTATAGAAGAACAAAAGTTGATATGCCAGCTGAGGATGTTGAAGTACATGAAGCAGAAGAAGAAGGCGTAATCTTTAAGTTCTTAAGAAATCCAATTGAAGTTGTTGGAGATGCAGAAGGAAATGTATCTAAGGTTAGATTAGAAAAAATGAAACAAACTGAACCAGATGCTTCGGGAAGAATTGGAGTAAAAGCAATTGAAGGCGAAGAAGAAGTATTAGAGGTTGATTCTGTTATCGTTTCAATTGGACAGAGATTAAAAAATGAAGGTTTAGAAGATATTGTTTTAAATGAAAGAGGTAATATTTTAGCTGCTGAAAATACTTATCAAACTAATTTAGAAGGTGTTTTTGCAGGTGGAGATTGTACCAATAAAGGTGCTAATATAGCTATTCAAGCAATTGCAGATGGTAAAAATGCTATGAGAGTTATAGATAGTTATTTAAAAGGCGAAATTGAGCCTTATAAAGAAATATTTATTGTTAAGAAGAAAAATGTTACAGCAGAAGATTTTCCACAAATTAAGAGACAAGAGACAGCTCATATGGGACATGAAACTCCTAATTTAAGAAAGACAAATTTTGAAGAAATTGTTCATGGATATACTGAAGCAGAAGCACTTGAAGAAGCAAGCAGATGTTTAGAGTGTGGATGTCATGATTCATTTGAATGTGATTTATTTAAACTTGCTAATCAATATGATGTTAATCCAGATCGTTTTGAGGGAGATATTTGCAAATATGAAGCAGAAACTGAGCATCCATTTATTATAAGAGACCCAAATAAGTGTATCTTATGTGGTATGTGTATTAGAATTTGTGATGAAGTTATGGATAATTCTGCAATAGGATTAGTACACAGAGGTTTTGGTACAGTTGTTAAACCAGCATTTGAAAAACCATTAGATACAACAGATTGTATTTCATGTGGTCAATGTATAAGCGTATGTCCAGTAGGTGCATTGCAAGAAAGAGTTAAGGTTAAAAAGCCTGTACCAGTTAAAGCTAAAGTAACACCTTCTGTTTGTGGACAGTGTAGCGTTGGATGTCATGTAAATATTGAATCAAAAGGTCAAATGTTACTTCGTTCTTTACCTGAAGAAGAAAGTATTGTAAATGAAGGTTTATTATGTGCTAAAGGACGTTTTGGATTTACTGCTGAGAATGAAGAACGTATTTTAAATCCAATGATTAGAAAAGACGGTAAATTGGTTGAAGTTTCGTTTAAAGAAGCTATGCTTTATGTAGTTAGAAAAGCTCAATCACTTAACTTACTATATGGAAAAGAAGCATTAGGAGTATCAATTTCTGATAGATACACAAATGAAGAAATTTATTTGGCATCTCATTTTGCAAGAAATGTTTTAGATACAAAGAATGTAATGTCATTTAATGTTAACAAAAGTGGTCTTAAAAAAGTATTAGGTTATGATGCATCAACTAATACTATTAATGAATTATATAAAACTAATATGATTTTATCATTAGGAGCAAATGTTATTGAAGATCATACAATTGTTGGATTAAAAATTAAAAAAGCTGTAGATTCTGGAGTAAGCTTATTTAATATTAATGATAAGAAAACTAAAATTGATGATTGGGCTAAAGAAAGTGCTTATCCTGAAAATGTATTAGGTTTCTTAAAGGAAATAACAAAGGCATTAATTGATTTAGGTGCGAATCCTAAAAAAGCTAATGGCTTCGAAGAATTAAAAGCGAGTTTAGAAAATGTAGTTGTATCAGATGAAGCTAAGAAATATGCGGAAGCTTACTATAATGCTAAAAAAGCAATGATAGTATTTGATCAATCTAGAGTTTCAAAACAAATTGCTATTATGTTAGCTAACATGGCGGTTATTAGTGGTCATATTGGAAGTCCAAGAGATGGAATAATTCAATTAAAACCTAATGCAAATTCACAAGGTTTAGTTGATTTAGATGTTGAAACAGATAGTGAACATTACATTAATCAAATTAAAGATAATTCTATAAAAGGATTGTTGATTTTTGGTGAGGATGTAGATCCTGCTATAGTTGGAAATTTGGAATTCCTAATGGTTCAAGATACACATTTAACTGAAGTAGCTAAGATGGCAGATGTTGTCTTACCAGCGGCAACTATGAGTGAATCAAATGGAACTATTACATCATGTGATAGAAAAATCCAAGTTGTAAATGGCGCTGTTAAATCTAAATTAGGTATGGAAAACTGGGAAATTGTTAGAGATATGATTAATGTATTTTCAACAAATATAGATGTTAATTCATCACAGGAAATATTAGAGAAAATGTCTAAAGCTATCCCAGAATATACAGGAATTATGTCTAAATTAGGTGAAGATATATATTGGCCAGTAAAACAAGACAGAGTATTGTATACTGATGGGTATAGAACGGAAGATGGCAATGCTAACTTATGTGTAGCTGAAGGCGGGGAAAAAATAGTAGCTTTTAAGAACACTTACACATTGACAAAAAGAATGTTTACTGACTTAAAATAAATTATAATTATTGGATTGCAGTTGCGTTTGTGACTGCAATCTTTTTTTTATTACATGTTTAGGTAGGTAATATCAGAAATGGAGGAATTATGTTAAATATAGGATGTCATTTATCTGTAAAAGATGGATATAAGAAAATGGGAGAAACTATAATTCAATTAGGTGGCAATACTTTTCAATTTTTCACAAGAAATCCTAGAGGCGGAAAGGCTAAAAAAATTGATTTAGAAGATATTGAAAAATTAAAAGAAATAATGAATAAAAATAATTTTGGCAAAATATTAGCACATGCTCCATATACAATGAATCTATGTTCAAAAGATAGTAAATTAAGAGAATATGCTAAGGAAATGATGTTAGATGACATAGCTAGAATGGAACTAATTCCTAATAATTATTATAATATTCATCCTGGAAATCATGTAAAACAGGGGATAGAAATAGGTATAGAACTTATTGCAAAAAATTTAAATGAAGTAATAAAAGAAAATCAAACAACTACAGTTTTACTAGAAACGATGGCTGGGAAAGGTACAGAAATAGGTAGTTCTTTTGAAGAAATAAAATCAATAATAGATAAAATTGAAATTAAAGATAAAGTTGGTGTATGTTTAGATACTTGTCATGTTTTTGATGC
>Ga0193953_1000953_pt1 | contig 14317 bp, 15 predicted proteins | sample BB_4_MG_FD_140325 | JGI IMG/M metagenome (GOLD analysis project Ga0193953, IMG submission 140325) | Microbial mat bacterial communities from the Broadkill River, Lewes, Delaware, United States - BB_4_MG | ecosystem: Environmental > Aquatic > Freshwater > River > Microbial mats | place: USA... | reverse complement strand
TTTCAGAGCTCACCTATATCGTTCTGGTCCATGAGTGTGCCGCCTCTTTTTTTCAAAAAGGGGACCACCGGAGACTCAGCTGAACAGTGACAAACGGACAAAGCCCCTCCATGGAATTGAAGTTTTCCATGGAGGGGCTTTTTTGTTGAATTTCCAGGCCCCCGCCATCCATGAGCACAAGACCGGATGAGCGATGTTCAATCAACCGGAACTTATTCCCTTATAAAGAACGAAACAGCCATCCAAAACTTCACGCACGGCATCAACAAAAACCGTTAAACCACTGTTCATCCATACTTTTTACTTAGCTCAATAAACATGGCACAAAACTTGATCTATCTCTTCTTCAAATGCAGTTCATTCGCTATCAAGGAGAAGAGAGACCATGAAACATTTAGTCAAAACAACCTGTGCCATCCCGGTGACTGTCCTTTTTATCATGATATCAGGTGCTGCTGTTCATGCGGAGACCTCATGGAACCAGGAAACAACAGCTCGGGAGCTCTGCTTTCTCTTCACCCTCTATCAGGACTGGCAACAGACCCGAACCATCGCAGCCAATCCCGACCGATTTAAAGAAACCAACCCCATTTTAGGCAGCCACCCCGGCAAACAGGACGTGGACCTCTATTTTGCGGGCTGCGCCTTGGGTCACGCCTTCATCGCCTACATGCTTCCACCGCGCGCATCCAAAATATGGCAAACCACCTGGATCGGTATCCAGACCGGAGTTATTGAGGACAACAGTGAGAACGGGTTAAGTGATGAGATTGTTATGGAGTACCGTATTGAATTTTCAATCCCCTTCTAAGTCCAAACGCTTTACCACGATGCTACGCTTTGCCCACGCTCTCATCCTGCATGTGATTCAGCCCCCCTCCCCTTTCTTCAGAAACCAAGTCGAGACAGGCGCACCACCCTTATTCTCCTATAGACGCAGTGCGACAAACCGGCCAAAGGAAACGGCTAAAGCAGGAGGCCTGGTATTCAGGGATTTTTTAGGTTGGGAATCAACGGAACAAGAAGATAGTGATGCAGGTGAAGGTCAGGTAATGATCAAGGATAAGGTTTTTCGGAAGTGCTTAGGGACAAGGCCCGCTTTACGCAGACCTTGCAACATTTTGCCCCCGGCAGGGAACGCCGGAGGCAAATTCAAGCTGAAATAGATACTGATTGGCCATGCATGGCTAAGCAACGGCATTATTTTTACAAACCCGTCATCAATGAAACTCGATATAGAGCCCCAACTTGCCATAGTGCTGGGTGGAGTCAAATGACATCCCGACCTCCAGATCACTGATACTGCGAATGACGCCTTTTTTTTCTATAAAGGAGTGTTCCCGGTCGTCCAGATTGAATTCAAGCTCCACCCGCATGCCCACGTCCAAGGGGACAGGGGTGGAGAGATGAACCCGAAGGCCGGACTGAGAGATGTCCGTCACAGTCCCTTTCAGCTTATAGCCCCGTTCCTGTACTTTGCAGACCACCGGAAAAGAGACATCTTTCCGGGCAAACTGCCGTCGCTCCAGCTGTACATGAAAAGAGTGACCGCAACTGCACCGACATCGAATTCGAACGCGGCTTTTAATACCTATGAAAGATGAGACGTCCTCTTCCTTCACCTGTTGGCACGAGGGGCATGTGATAAAAGCCACAAGATCCTCTTTGACAAGAATGGTTTGGGTCATCGTCTCCCCTCTGATTGACCATGGGTCATGAGAACATCAGATACTGGCCAATTTTATCGTATTTTTCAATTTCAGTGAACTCAAGACCAAGGGAAGGCCCGTTGATGCTTCGAATCACCGCCTGCTTGCTGATAAAGGCGCGGTCTTTGTCATCCAGGCTGAACTCCACCTGAATCACGTCATCCACAGAAAATGGAAAGGCCGAGTTGATCTTAATCCGACACCCCGAACGGGAAAGGTCTTTCACGGTCATGATAAATTTCCGACCGCTTTCGTCGGTGAAGGCAACACCCGAAAGATCCAGGGTTTTTCTGTAGTATTTTCGCCGTTCGATCACCACGGAAAAGACATGCCCGCATTTGCAAGTGCACTTGATTTTCAGCTGCGCCTTGGCGGTAAGAAGCTTCGATACGTCCGATGTTCGAGAGCGTTCACATTCCGGGCAGACGAAAGTCGCCGTGGTGTTGTTTCCGAGAAATATTTTTTCTGCCATTGTTATGCCTTTACATGATGGCCTCGCAAGTCATCGCCCAGACCAGAGCAACATACAACAAGCTGAGGTGAACATTCACCGCACAGCCTGTTGATGCAGCAAAGCGCCATTGGTGTCGATGTGTTACGAACCCATCGTACATGGAAGGGTTGGCCTAATCAGCTGATACAAACCCTGCGAATCTCTGCAACATCGGTGATGCCATTCAGCGCCTTTATAATGCCGTCCTGGATCAGTGTCGTCATGCCATCTTCCGCAGCAACCCGGAACAATTCATCAGTATGGGCGGCTCGCTTGATCATCTGTTTGATCTCTTTGGTGCCGTACATCAATTCATGAATGGCCAGTCGCCCCTTATAGCCGGACCCGGAACAGACCGAACAGCCCACAGGTTTGAAGAGGCGCAGGTCATGAGAGTATCGAAATCCGGTGTTCTTAAAGGCCTCTTCACCATAAAGTTCCACGATCCGGTCAAACTCTTCGCGATCCGGAGCGTACTCATCACGGCAATTGGTGCATAGTCGCCGCACAAGACGCTGGGCGAGAACCCCTTGAAACGCATCGGAGAAGTTCAAGGGGTTGAGTCCCATGTCCAGGAGACGCGTTATCGTTTCCGGAGCACTGTTGGTATGGAGGGTGGAGAGAACCAGGTGGCCTGTTAAGGACGCTTCAATACCGATGGAGGCGGTTTCGTTGTCCCGCATCTCACCAATCATGATCACATCGGGGTCGGCTCGAAGAAAGGCACGCATCACCCGGGCAAAGTCGAGACCGATCTTGGGCTTGCACTCCACCTGACGAAGACCGGGTTGGGTAATCTCCACAGGGTCTTCCGCCGTCCAGATTTTGATCCCCGGCTTGTTGATGTGCCCCATGGCCGCGTGGAGTGTGGTGGTTTTACCGGAACCGGTGGGCCCCACACAGAGTATCAATCCGTAAGGCTGGGCGATGATGGTCTTAAGCACATCAAGGTTTCGTTCGGTAAGCCCCATCTGGTCAACCTTCATTGCGCCTGAGTCAGCCAGGATACGAAGCACCGCATCTTCGTAGCCGCCTGCCGTTGGCAGGGTGGCCACACGAAGCTCAAAAGGCTTAACGCCCTTTCGCTTGAATTTGATCTTGCCGTCCTGGGGAAGCCGTCGTTCTGCAATATCCAGGTGACTCATGATCTTGATGCGCGAAATAATGCCCATGGCATTGGAAATGGGGACCTTAAGTACATCCTGGCAGACACCGTCGATGCGGTATCGTATGTTTACTTTTTTGTTGTGGGGCGAGGGCTCAATATGAATATCAGAGGCCCCTTTTCGATAGGCGGTGATAATGACCTGGTCAACCATCTTGACAATCTGGCTCGAGGATTCGGTGAGGTCCATGTCCAGATCTTGATCATCAGGCCCGTCATCCGCCTCCTCTTCAAATTCGACATCAAGCATCATGTCGAACTCACCACTCTCGTCTTCCCCAGGCCCCTCATCCACTTGACGATCTGAATCATAGAAAAATTTGATCAGCTCGACGATCTCTTCACGAATGCCCACAGAGTAACGAATGTGTTTCGCATTGAGCAGTGTGTAGATGTGGTCCGTCTTTTCGAGGTTTTTAGGATCGTCGATGAGAACTTCCACCACGCCTTCGGTCATATCCCAGGAGAGAGGAACCCAGCTGTTTTGAATCAGGAAGCTTTTTTTCAATTTCCCCAGGAGTTCAACTGGAATGGGAATGGATGTACTGAACTCCACAAAGGGGCAATCATAAAAATAGGAGAGAGATTTGCCCAACTCTTCCTTGTCGATGTACATGTCTTCAAGAAGAATGGATTCGCAGCTCTTTCCCGTTTTTCTTGCAAGGTTCAACGCATTCTGAAGCTGGGTCGCGTTGGCCTGGTCGGTGTCGAGAAGATACCCGTAGCGGGACTCGTAACTGCGCAAGCCCTTGATCCCTTCAATCTGGGCATCCAGTCCTTTGTAGTTTGGAGCCAGCTCTTGGACATCTTCGTAGAAATCCATGGCCTCGTCACTCTTTTCGAGCTTCTCCATCTCAAGCCCGAAGCGAAACAGGATATCGGCCGCGGCCTCCTGGGTCACGTTGTTCGTCTCGATGAGTTCAAGCACCTTCTTGCGAAGCTTGGAGGCGGCATGCAACTGCATCAGACACTCTGCGAGTTGAGGAACGAGGTTGGAAACGGAGTAACTGGTATTGAGAAGCTTTAACAGCTCGTTCAGAGCCTCTCTGTTAAGGCCAAGTTCTTTGAAGGCATGGGCGCTCTCCAGAATCTCATCAGCATTGTCTTCGGACCATGAATTTTTAATGGTGTCGAGTTCCCGGCTGCTGAGTTCGATTATTTCACCGTCGTCATCGAGTTCGGCTGCTTTGGCCCGAAGCTCCTCCAATTCCAGTTCAATAAACCCACTGACATCTTCATCAAGGCCGTCCCCGTAAGCCTCTTGAATAGCCGCATAAACGGCAATAGACTCTCCGTAAAGGCCATGTTTTTTATAGGCTTTGGCGGTATCAATTTTTGACTTCAGCTGTTTTTCCAAAGCGTGTCCTCACTTATTGATGCACTTTAAATTTAAGGTGCGCTACATTTTAAAGAATCGGCCGAACCCTCGGGTCTTGCGGCTTTTATCGATTTCGGTTGTAATGAGATCGCATGCGATGCGAACCATGGCGGCCACACACTGGGGGGACATGAGGATATAGATAATGCTGTCGGCCGTTCGAAGATAATAGATTCTGAGTGCATCAAACAGGATTTCTCCCTCCTCCGCACCATCCACAAGGGGGGCCAAATCACGCCATTGCATTTTCTCCGAAAGAAAGGCTTTGGCCTCACGGCATTCGTTGTCGTTGCCGCCAAGGGATGGTGAGAGTTCTGCCACCAGAGGTTTTCCATTGTCACTGATGTGGAAAACACCCTGCACACCGTCGATGCTGAACAGATCGTCAAAATTAGTTATCATATCTGCCTGAATATCTTGGGATTATAATCGCATTCACAGGTCCAGTACAGCTTCAATTAATGATTCTTTCTGAACCTTGGCTCCGACAACAAGGCGAATGGGTGGACCGGAACTCATCACAACCACTCGCTGGTCGTTCTCATTCGTACTGAAAAGGGCTTTCAAAGGCCCTGCCCCCACGATGTTTCCAAACATCTGAAGATCAGCCATTTTGTCGGCCAGCTCCGGGGCCCACGAGGCATCCGCTACGGAATTTGGGTTGCCGCTTGATGACTTAACCAACTCTTTGAGCCGTTCAAGATCACTCACCGTTTCGTTATCGGCAGGTAATGCACTATCCTCCCCCAGGGTATCTGCTTCCTGGCTATTGGAAGAGACGTCAGAACTGTTTTCCATTTCGTCTTTCTGCCGCATGGCATCAAGAAGGATCGCCTGGAGCTCTCCTTGAATGCCTTTACGAGTGAGGATGCATGCATTTTCGATGAGAAGGGTCACCCGCTCCCAGGAGAGAACACGATAGGCGGCCTTATTCCCTGTCTGGCCACCATAACGAGCGTTAAGGATATCGCCTTCTCGGAAAAAAAGCACGCCTTGAGCGCCTGTTGCCTCATTGATAACACGAATGGTGCAGGTTTTAGCTTCCATTTCAATGAGTTGCAGAAACATCTCCAGGGAGGCGTGTTTCAGAGTCCCTCCCCCTGCCTGATCTCCCAACGTTTTATCAAGGGTCTTAATCAACTCCTCAACCACAAGGGGCTTGGTAAAGTAGGCCGTCGCGCCGTACCTCATCACAGCCTCACGTGTCTTGGGTTTGTCAAAGCTAGTGGCTACGATGGCGGGAATGTCAGGAAAAAAACGGCGCATCTTTTCAAGCAAGGCGTATCCATCCATATTGGGCATTTGAAGATCCGTCACCACAAGGGCGATGGGCCGCTGCTTCAAAATCTCTATCGCCTCTGCGCCATCGATACAGGTAATGACCGTGTAGCGATCCTTCATCTTTGTAAAGAGCTTATGAATAAGGTTCAGGAAAGGCTGGTTATCATCAACGACGAGAATCTGTCTGACCATGGGGTTACCGTCCTGTCATGTCACGCCACCCGGCACAGGGTGGAAGGTGTAAAATACCGATCATCCGATATTCAAATAGGGTTACCGACCTAAACAACCGCCTTAAAGGTATCGATTTCCCGCTGATACTGTTGTCGCCAACCCTTTAAATTCCGCTGGAGCTCTATGCCGAGGCCCCGCTCCAATGCCAGCTCTCGAAGGCACTCCGTGACAGCAGCCACAACCCGCTGAACCTCGTCGTTTCCGGTATAGGTAATGGATCCCCCATGGTACATGAACTCCTCGGTGAAGGGGTCGAGGAACTCGTAACGGGAGACTTTTTCAAGAAACTTACGCTTCAGTACCGTGTCAAAGGGGTCTGCTTGGGTTTTCGTTGAGGCATAGGTCTGTTCAAATGCGGCAAGAAGCATTTCAAGCATTTCCAAAGGATTCTGCTCATCCGGGCTGACAGTGGACTCTACCCGAGCCGGCGCTGTGTCTCGCAGGCTATCATCGGCAAGGCGGTGGTTTTCCAACTGAACCCGTTTGATGGCAATACGGGTCCGACCGTTTTTAGCGCTGGCCATGATTCGGCCCAACTCCTGGTCGGGGTCCCTCAGGATCCCGCTGGTTTTTCCCAGTACGGCTCCGGCTATCTCCCCCATAATCACATGGATCTGATCGGCGCGGCCAGGAGGATTAAGCACCTCAATCAACCCGGTGAATCGGTCCTGTGTGATTTTTTTCATGAGGGATTCTAAGTCCACAGTCGATGACGTAAGATTCTTGTGTATCAACGCTGCTTCATTCAAATTGGCCCAGTAGCGAATGGTTTCCTCAGGAATCTCAAAAACCGACACGGTATGTTTGCCTGTATCGGCCGTGCGCAGAATCTCTTCTAAGGCTTGTTGCCGACCCAGGCTTCGCCCTTCAGTGCACATATGGGTATTAATCAGCACACCATTGTCAAAAAAAATAGCGCCTTCGGAGTCGGGAGCACGCATGTAGATGCACCCCGAAGGCAACGAGGTACGAAAGTGGTCGACGAAGCGCCTGATTTTGATGTAGCTGGTGTGTAGGTTGCTGACAACCGGGGTCTCTCTTGGAATGACAATCATAACTGTCTCGCTGCTTGAACATATGTTTCTGCCGCCATGTGCGGCTGCAAAGTGAGGGCGTCACCCACACTTCAATAAAAAACGGGAGCAGCACAGGTCATATGAATACAGCCGTATGCCGCCTGGTCTCTGCTCCCGTTGATAACACTCGAATCCTGTGGCTATCGCCTCTTGCGGAGTCGCTCAATGGAGAATCGCAAGCTGTCCTGCATACGCGTAACCGCTGCCGCAAGGCTGCCGATCTCATCGCGTGAGCGGATATCGATGACCACATCGAGTTCACCGACACTGATGCGGTCTGCCGCGTCGGTCAGCATCTGGATGTTGGAGGTCAACCGGTAGCCGTATACCATGATAGAAAGCCCGATAAAGATAATAACCCCACCGATAAATGCGATGGTCATCTTCTGTGTGGCTTGCGTCAATCCGGTGGCGCGTTTTTCGATGAGTTGAATGGGAGCAGTAAAATCTTCGATAAATGTGGTACTCAGAATAAGGTACGGAGTCTGCTCAATGGGCTCCACGGCCATAAACTTCTCTTTTTGGGTCCCATCCTTGGCAACCGTCTTGTAGTACCCTTTGATCCCCCGTCCACCCTTCATGGCACGGAACACCTCATCGAAACTTGTGTAGCCGAGGCCCAGCTCCTCTTTCATCTTTCCAAGGAGCGGGGAGCCGATAAAATCTTCATTGGGATGGCACCAGATACGGTATCCCGTCTCTTCATCCTGGTCCGGGGCAGGGATTTCAATCAGAGCGGTAAACCCTTCTGTCCCGACCTTCTGGATGGCAATATCCCGCATATCAAAATCATAATAAAAATCGTCTTTGTTGAGATCCGGGTTGTTTCGAAGAAAAATCGAGCACTGGGAGGCCACGCCCTTGGCTTTGTTGACGATGATCTCCTCCGCCATCTGACGGACAACATCGGTGCTCTCTCCAGTGATGCTGTTTGCCAGCGTGAGCATCTGATACTGGGTAAAGGCACTGCTGCCAATAAACAGAAGAATGGGGATCACAAGAAAGAGGAAGAACATCTTGGTTCGAAGGCCGAACCCCTTGTAGGACGTCTTCTTCTTCTGGGCAACACGCGGCGCATCGGCGTGCTGGGGGGCATCCCCCAGTTGGGATGACTCTTCCGGTTTTACCTCAGTGGCCGGGCCTGGACTGGCCGGTGCCAAGGTATCCGTGGCCTCTGTCGATGCTATGGGCTCTTCCTCAGGCAGGGAAGCTGTGACATCAAAGGGAACCGACTGAATAGTCGCGGATCCTTCCCCTGAGTCCGTCTCTTCACCCGGAGGGCGAATGGTAATAATGTGCTCGCATACCTTGCACTTGATTTTGATACCGTCCGGATTTTTGATATGACTCTTTAACTTGCCGGGATCCAGGTGGTAGATCTTGCCACACTCTTCACATATCACAACCATACCCTGCTTGCTCCTTGCCTGTTGAACTCGTATTGTAAACTGTCATCGATTGAAGTGGTGCTTGAAGCCTGCATTGAAACCATCTAAAGGCCCTTCAACTTGGCCAACAGGACCTGCTGAAAGGCCACTCGTTTCTCATCCCGGGGAAGCTCGCGTGCAAGAGCATCCACAAGCTCAGCAGCATCCGTCAGCGGAATTCGCTCCCGGTTAAGATTCATCTCGGCCATGAGATCCTCAAGAAGTATTTCCGCCATGGGGCCCATGGCCTTGGAAAGCTGGTCCGCAAGAAAGGGGTAAAAGTCGGCCGAGAACGTGGGAACCGAAGAAACAACCTCTTCGATGAGACCCAACTGGACCAGACGAGTCAGCACCGTCCTAACATCGGACAAGGTCATGCCGAGTTCTCCGGCGACAGCAGCGACGTTTTTCTCGCCGTTGAGTTGCATAATAAGGGTGAGCATCCGACTGTCCAGAGAGACTTCACCCAAATCGTTTTTTACGGATCGCCTGTACACAGACGATGCAATGTTTCCTTTTAGACCCATGGCCACCTGCCCTGCTTCTACTTGCGTTTCACCAACCGTACAATCTCTTCTCGAACAACCTGACGAATGAAAGCTCTGGTCTCCTCAGTAAGAGCATCGCCGGCCACGCCTGCAGGTTGAGGTGTTGCAGCCGTCCCTGCTGACTTGGCCGGTGCATGCGCTGCAATTGCGTCTTTAAATCGCTTGAAGGCACTCACCTGAACAGCTGCAGACCGTTTCTTTTCTGCCTCAGGCATACCGGGAGCCACAGCCAGTTCAAAGCTGTCGTAAAGGGATTTTAAAAAGGAGACGGTTTCAGGGTGGGCCGATGCTTTTTTAGCCTTCAGGTAACGCCCCACGGTATCCAGCATCTTGATGTATACAGTGAGCGCTTTGTCCTGTTTGAACTGTTCTCCGACACGGTTCAATTCACCCAGATAGGTATCCAGGTTCTTATCCCCTATTTCCCACTCCATCTCAAGGACCACTGCCTGCAAGTTTTCAAGGGGGCCCGCTTTTTTTTCTGACTTTTCCGGCTGGTCGTCCTCGAACAGCTCATCAAGGCGACTGTCCAGCTCTTCATTCATGGATGAACCGTTGGTTGCCATTGTTAGTCATTCCCTCCAAGCTCAAGTTTTTCGCGAATGGACATTACTGTCATGGAAATGATTCGCTTCATGGTCAAGGCCACATTGTCACCAGCCACGGCACTGGCTGTGTAGTGCGGAGCTTTCAGCTTGGCATTGAGGTCCTTTTCCATCACCTCAACAGGCAGGATGGGAATCCCCTCCTGCTCAAGGTCACGCTTGTTGTACTGCATGACAAGTGGAATGGTTTCAATACTCTTGTTGAAAGAGGTGAGGTTTTCCGCGAGGTTTTCCAAGGAACGGATGTTCATTTCCTGCCTCAGGGTCATGGAGTCGGCGACAAAAACAATGCCGTCCACGCCCCTTAAAACAAGCTTTCGGGTGGCGTTGTATTTTACCTGCCCCGGTACCGTGTAGAATTGAACCTTGATGGTGTACCCTTTAATCATTCCGATATCAAAGGGAAGAAAATCAAAGAAGAGAGTGCGGTCATTGTATGTTTTAACCGTCACCATTTCGCTTTTGATTCTGCTGCGAAATTTTTCGTTTATATACTCAAGGTTTGTTGTCTTTCCTCCCCTGCCTGGGCCGTAATAGACAATCTTAACCTGAACTTCTCGCTTTTTAGGATTTATCAGTGCCAAACCGTTAACCTCTCTGATGCTTAATTGCCTGGAAACACATTGAATCCAATATCATCTAAAGCAGATCTCTGATCCTGTCATTTGCCTCGTTGACTTTCAAGCGAAGAAAACCCAGAGACACATCTTTTCCAAAAATACTGAGAAGGAGAAGATCGGTACCAATCTTACTGAAATGGATGCTGTCGCTCTCTCCTTTGTGGAACAAGAGAGAGAACTCTTCTTCTCCAATGATATTGGCCATGGCACTGACGGCGCCGAAGTTTGCTGCAGCAAGGGCTGCAAGAGAGTAGACATCATGCTGACAACGACCGTTGTCCAGATTGACGATAACATTACCTGCCAGATCAATGAGAACAACACTCTGAACCCCAAGCTCTATGAGCTCTTCTGTCAGAACATCCTCAATGGATTCGAGCTGTTTTTTACTAAAATCAAAAGAAAAATCCATACTGGCGAGTCCCTCACTTCATATCTGTTGATGGGTTGCATGCCTGACGGTACTGCTTCACAAATAGCTACAGGCAGTCGTTATTTCCGTCCATACCAACCGGTTATTCAAGCAAAGAAAATAAACCTGATCCATTGTAATAACAGGCAGATCCTATATTCCTATAGCTCATTTAAATTGATTAATCAAATTAAAATAAATCAATCACAGCGGATCCGTTACGAACCCGCTGTGATTTTAGTATTCAAGATCTCGGTTACAAAGTTCTTCGAAATGAGTATTGAGATGCTTTCAACTAGGCCTTACCGGTGAAGAGTTCCAACGCTTCCAGATACTTTGCAGATGTCCTGGCAAGGATCTCCTCCGGAATGGAGGGGCCAGGAGGGGTCTTGTCCCACTGAAGTGTCTCCAGATAATCCCGGAAATACTGCTTGTCAAAGCTCTCCTGGGGGCCACCGGGCTTGTAGGAGCTTTGGGGCCAGAACCGCGATGAATCGGGGGTCAGAACCTCATCGATGAGGATCAGCTCCCCATCGCACATGCCGAATTCAAATTTGGTATCAGCAATCACAATCCCCTTCTCAGCCGCAATTTCGACCCCTTTATTGTAGATGGCCAGGCTGATGTCCCTCACCTTCTCCGCCATATCGGCCCCGACAATATCCACGGCCTCTTCAAAGGAGATATTGATATCGTGATCACCGATATCTGCCTTGGTCGATGGCGTAAAGAGGGGTTCAGGCAATCGGTCTGACTCTTTGAGGCCGGCCGGCAGAACGATGCCACAGACCGTTCCGTCTTTTTGGTAGGATTTCCACCCGGAGCCGGAGATGTACCCCCTGACCACGCACTCAATCTTCAGGGGCTCGGCTTTTTTCACGATCATGCTTCGACCGCGAAGAGCCTCTGCATGGGGTTTCAAGACCTCCGGATACTCATCAACATCTGCGGTAATCAGGTGATTGTCAATAATGGATCGCACCTGCTCATACCAATACAGAGAAATCTGCGTCAGAACCCGGCCTTTTCCGGGGATGGGGTCGGGCATCACCACATCAAAAGCCGAGAGCCTGTCGGTTGTGACCATCAGAAAGGAATCTCCAAGGTCATAGATGTCTCGGACTTTCCCTTTTTGAACCAGTTTAACGCCGTCAAGATTGCTGGTGTACATACCATTACTCCATAAAGAAGATAAGTTCGGTTTAAAGGAGCGTTGCTCCCACATTAGGAGGCCGTACCGCCATTGTCACACAACTGAACACGGCCCATATTCAAGCGTAACACTCTATATCATTTATTCAATAACAGGTAAATCCAAAGGTTTCAGAGGGCGACCCACCGCCCTTGACAGGCCGAAACAAAAAAAGGCGCTGCGGCATGGTGCCGTCAGCGCCCTCTCCCATGATAATGGGGAAATGACATAAATAACCCAGCGTCATTCATATGTTGGGTACCAGTTCCCGATGACCAGAGCTACGCCCTGATCCAACCGGCAAGGACTCACCTACATGCCTTTAAAATCCTTGATGAACTGCTGAAGAACCTGGCGACTCTCGTCACCGTACTCTTCAAAACGAATTCCCGACTCAATACGACCGCTTTCGCCCTTTCGGGTGTAGGCAACCTTCCCGACAATTTCTGCAACATCATCTTTAAAACCGATATCGAGATGAACGAGGTACTGAGAATCAATGGAAACATGGGTCTCCAGAAGGATTCCGCCCTCACTGACATCAAGCGTTTTTCCCATGCCCTGCTGGACCACAATATTTTCCGCATTCACACAGGTATAGGAAAGCAGGTTGGACGAGTTAATCCGTGAGTGTTTTCGTTTTTCCATGGGCTGTCCTGATTATTCCTCGGCATGACGCCGGATAATATGCCGGATCCTCATAGTCAAGCAGGAGCAGACCGGCAGCAACCGCCCCTTGCGTCAACACCATATCCATTTGTCGAAAATCTGGTTTCGCCTACAAAATATTCCTTGAGGCCAGATCCGTAATAACGGAAACACAAACCGAGCTGTACTCCAGAATGTTCTTTATAATATTCGGAGCGTTTTCATACTCGGCCATCAAGGCATCTGTATCCTGGATGCTGAGTTTCAAATCGGGAGAAGCAAAAACCGCAGCCATGTCGGGCTCGTGCTTGTGTTTAAACACAGGCAGGTCTCCGATGAAATCCCCAGGCCCCAAGGTTCCAAGAAACGTTTTTCTGCCACCGGTGTCCTGCACAAGGTAAGCATTGCCAGCCTCAACAGAGAAAAATTTGGTGACGTGATCTCCCTGGCGAATCACAGGTTTGATATCCTGCGGCATGCCCACCATTGGCGTTTCACTGTATTTTAAAGCGACGGCCCGGTCTGATATCATGATCAATCGGTTTTCGATGCCACGAATCAAATTCAGAAAAGCGTCGGAAAGGCCCCCAAGATCAGAGATGAGCTGCCGGGTATCGATGACACCAAGCAAGACATCCCCTTCAGCTATGGCTGAGGCAGATCGGGGATGGTCAGGCCGGGTCATTGACGATAAGCTCCCAACAAACGCACCGTTCCCAACCCGGGCAACAACCACTTCGCCTTCCGGGGCGTTCCTCACGACCCTTACCACACCTTCCAGTACAACCCAGAGCCAGTTGCCGTGTCGGCCCTGCTCGATGATGCGGTCCCCGTCTCGAAACGCCTCTTCATCGGCAAGATACATGTAATCGGCAAAGGCAGGCCCCCGGACCACAGGCAATTGAATGCGCCCGGAATCATCCCTCATTTTATCTGAGGTGACCTGAACCGGACCGACTTTCTCGATCTGCCCTTCGTCCACAAGCTTAAGGGCATCGAGAATAATAGCCATGGTTGTTTTCTGAATAATGCGCTCCTGGGGAAAATCCTCCAGGGTAAATTCAAAACGCCCTTCACCCCATCCGAAAAAGGAGTAAAGCGCCTCCTCTCCCCTCTTGTCATCGCAGAAAGCGTTGATGGGGTGGCCATCTAACACATAAATAATTCCGGGCTTTTCGACATACAGACTGGAGATTTTCACCACCCCGCTTTTGCCGTCGGAGCTTAGAAACTGAAGCAGGTCAGAAAGATCAATAAAGCTCAGATCACCTGTCAGTACCGGTTGTACGCTCATTTTTCCCCCGCATCATCGCCCATCGATTGCATTACAAAGAAACCGCACCATGGGCGCGGTTTCGATCAATCCTTCCATTACACACCAACCATCCGTGCAGGCCCAATAGAAACAGAGCGACCTGACACACGGTGGTTTATTTTGCCCACTGCAGCTCTTTCTGCAGAGAGACAAGGGTTTGCTTCAAGCACTCCTGCAGTGTTTTTCCGACGCCTGTGCCCTTGGTGGCGCTGGC
>Ga0193953_1000949_pt1 | contig 14361 bp, 8 predicted proteins | sample BB_4_MG_FD_140325 | JGI IMG/M metagenome (GOLD analysis project Ga0193953, IMG submission 140325) | Microbial mat bacterial communities from the Broadkill River, Lewes, Delaware, United States - BB_4_MG | ecosystem: Environmental > Aquatic > Freshwater > River > Microbial mats | place: USA... | reverse complement strand
CTGTAAGTACGGCGTCCCGGGAAAGTGAAGCGCCAACAATTCGCCTGATTGCGAAAAAAACAATCCCAGCCGAAGGCTATCAGCTGAGCACTGAAGAAGAGGGTATCACTATATCAGCGGCCTATAGCACCGGTTGGTTTTATGGCATGCAAACCTTGCGTCAACTTTTTCCGGCCAATGGTAACGGTAAAAAAATAGAACTTCCCTTTATGGAGATTAAAGATGCACCGCGTTTTGCTTATCGAGGCATGCACCTGGATGTTTCACGCCATTTCTTTACCATGGAGGAACTCAAACACTTCGCCGATGAAATGGTAAAATACAAACTCAACAAATTGCACCTGCACCTCACCGATGATCAGGGCTGGCGTTTGCAAATTGAAAAATATCCGCTCTTAACTGAAAAAGGCGCCTGGCGCTTGCACGATAAAAATGATAGTCTGTGCATTAAGCGTTCTCAGGATGATCCGACCTTTATCATTCCGGAAAAGAATTATAAAACCATTGACGGCGTAAAAATGTACGGTGGCTATTACACAAAGGAAGAAATGCGTCAGTTCATCCAATATGCCCAGGAGCGTCACATCGAAATCATACCTGAAATAGATGTGCCGGGTCACTTCATGGCGGCCATTGAGAACTACCCTTACCTTTCGTGTACCAATGAAGCAGGTTGGGGCGATCATTTCTCCTTTCCGGCATGTTTGGGTAAAGATACTTCCTATGATTTCATTGAAAATGTACTGAGTGAAGTTGCTGAGTTGTTTCCTTCAAAATATGTGCACATCGGTGGTGACGAGGTAAATAAAGCAGAATGGAAAAAATGCCCCAAATGCCAGGCAGCCATCAAAAAACACCAGCTAAAAAATGAGCATGAATTGCAGTCCCATTTCAATCACCACATTGAAGGCTTCCTGACGAAAAAAGGTAAAAAGCTCTTGGGTTGGGACGAGATTGTAGAAGGTGGTTTATCCGAGGGATCAACGGTGATGTGGTGGCGCAACTGGGCCCCTCACACCATTCGTAATGCAGCCAAAGGTGGTAATGATGTGATTGTCACACCCGATTTCGAATATTACTTCGATTTCCCTTACACCGCTACCCCACTTAGTAAAACCTATAATTTTGAACCCATTCCGACGGACTACACCCCCGATATGCAAAAACACATCATCGGTGTACAAGCCAACATCTGGACGGAGCGTATCCCCAATCAAGACCGCCTCTACTTCATGTCAATGCCACGCATGTTGGCCCTGGCTGAAACAGGTTGGACGGCAGCAGATCAGAAAAATTACGATGATTTTTATAAGCGGGTGATCAATCGTTTTGAGCATTTCGACGCGCAAGAACTCTTCTATCACCTCCCTCCTCTTGAAGGATTGGAAGACAAAGTAGTCTTTACTGATCAGGCAACCCTTGCCATCACGATCCCAATGGTTGATATGCAAGTTTATTACACGACTGACGGATCAGCACCGACGCAGCAATCGACTAAATATAACGGACAGGTGACCATCACTGAAAGTTGCAAAGTGAGAATTCGTGCTTATCGCAAACATGTGTACAGTGAGATCTTCGAATCAGTGTTTGAAAAACAAACCTTTGCCGAGCCGGTAAACGTGGATGGACAAGCCGGATTAACACGTGCCGTGCATTTGGGTAAATACCGGAAATTGGAAGATATCCCAATGGATCAAAAACCGGCCTACATCACCGTTGAATCAAACATTGGTTTGGGTGAATACGCCGATAAAGAAAACTTTGCCCTGATCTTCGAAGGCTATTTCAATGCCCCAAAGGATGGTATTTATACCTTTTATACCGCATCAGATGATGGCGATCAGCTTTACATACAAAACCGAATGGTGGTGGACAATGGCGGAAGCCACGCTACCCGTGAACGCAGTGGCATGATTGCGCTAAAGACCGGGCTACACCCAATGCGCTCAATATATCGGCAGATTGGAGGTGGATTATCATTGAGTATATCCGTAAAGATACCAGGAGAAGAGAAACGCTTCGTTCAAGCTTCTGATTTCATGACCAATTGAGATGGATAACAACTAGAAAAATTACCTATTTTTAAGATACATGAAGTACATTATCATTCTACTTTCAGCACTCCTGACCAGCTGCCTGCCGCCAAGCTCTCATGATAAAGAAACGGCTAATGGCAAACAGCCAGCGGAAATACCAGCATTCCAGCCAAAGAATTATGTGTGTTATCGAACAGCATCACCTATGAACATCGATGGTAAACTGGATGAAGCAGCCTGGCAAAACGCTCCATGGACCGATGACTTCCTGGACATTGAAGGGGAAGAAAAAGAAAAGCCCCAACACCGTACACGCGTCAAAATGTTATGGGATGATCACTACTTCTACGTGGCTGCTGAATTGGAAGAACCCCATATATGGGCCACTTTGACGCAACGCGATGCGGTCATCTTCTATGATAACGATTTTGAAGTATTTATTGATCCCGATGGCAATACACACGGCTACTATGAATACGAAGTGAATGCGTATAATACCGTGTGGGATTTATTATTAGTAAAACCCTATCGTGAAGGAGGCCCTGCCATTAATAACTGGGACATCAACGGGCTGAAGTCAGCTGTTCACATTGATGGAACAATCAATGACCCCTCAGATATTGATCAAAAATGGACCGTTGAAGTGGCATTTCCGCACAAGGTATTGGAAGAGTTCAATCGCTATCATGGCGCCAAACACGGCCGGCAATGGCGGGTGAATTTCAGTCGGGTACAATGGCAAGCCACCCATGTGGATGGTGTGTATAAAAAGAAGATCAATCCCGATACCGGTAAATCCTATCGTGAAGATAACTGGGTTTGGTCACCACAAGGCGTGATAGACATGCACCGACCGGAATTATGGGGAATGGTACAGTTTTCAGATGTCATTGCCGGCAAGGGCACTGATGAATTCATTTACAATCTGGACGAGGATGTAAAATGGGAATTGTATACTCTTTATCATGCCCAAAAAGCCTACTTTAAAAGTAATGGCCACTACACCACACAACTCAAACAACTGAATAACACAGGAGTACCTTCTTTTACTTTTAACCCTGTTGTTGAAACCACCCAATCACTCTTTGAAGCTCGCGCTTCGAGAGAAGAAAGTGATTTCATCTGGCACATTGATCAGAGTGGACGCACCTGGAAATCGAAAAAACAATAAACTAATAGACAATGAAACATTTTGCACTGATCCTTCTGGCTTTCATCCTGAGCCTGCCAATGACCCAGGCTGAGACGAAAGAAACCGAAAAAGAGAAAGCCAAGCGCATGGAATGGTTTAAAGATGCCAAGCTGGGTATCTTTATTCACTATGGCATCTATGCTGTGGATGGTATTGATGAATCGTGGTCGTTCTTCAACGGCTACATCAACTATGCTGATTACATGAAACAAATGGAGGGTTTCACCGCCTCTCAATACGATGCTGTCGCATGGGCTAAGCTATTTAAAAACAGTGGTGCCAAATATGCCGTGTTAACATCCAAGCACCACGATGGGGTGGCACTATGGGATACCGATACGGATCATTATAACACCGTGGACCACACGCCAGCTAAAAAAGATCTCGTGGCACCGTTTGTCAGTGCACTACGCAATAACGATATGAAAGTTGGTTTGTACTATTCGCTGATCGACTGGTCTTACCCCGATTATCCGGCCCATCTGAGAGATGTCAAACGATATAAGGATAACCCTGAGCGTTGGAATAAATTCACTGATTTCTATTTTGCTCAAATGAACGAACTCTCGTCTCGTTTCAATCCGGATTTATACTGGTTCGATGGTGATTGGGAGCACAGCGCGGCAGAATGGAAATCACCGGAGTTACGCAATATGCTGTTGAAATACAATCCCAATGTCATCCTGAACAGTCGCTTGAAAGGCTACGGTGATTACGATACGCCGGAGCAAGGAGTACCCCTAACGCGTCCGCATAACCCCTATTGGGAATTGTGTATGACCATGAATGATTCATGGGGCTATCAGCACAATGACCACAACTACAAAACACCTTTCCAGATGATTCGCATCTTTACCGAATGCATCAGTATGGGTGGTAACTTATTGTTAGATATTGGCCCCAAAGAGGATGGTTCCATCCCTGAAGAACAATTAAACATTCTGAAAGAGTTCGGTCGCTGGACCTCCAAACATGAAGAAGCCATTTACGGCACCCGGGCAGGTATTTCACAAGATAACTTTTTTGGTCCGTCAGCTTTGAGTAAGGACAACAAAACACTTTACTTATACCTGGATTACACCCCTAAAAAGGACATACTGGTAAAAGGATTGAACTCTAAAATAAAAGGGGTGCGTGTGGTTGGATCTGATCAATCAGTAAATTACAACGAAACCGATGGCTTTCTGTCCATTGATGTCCCTGCCAATTGCATTGACCCAACGGTAACTGTGTTAGCGGTTGACCTGAAAAAATCCATCGAACTGAAGTCCATTGAAAAGTCCTTATTCGAAGCCAAAACAGAAATCCTGAAAAAGGATGAACGGTGGGCGACGAAACATGCCATTGCTATCAATAATATGGAAACAGGCATTCCTGCGGGTCATTACAATGGAGCTACTGCCTTGTCGAAAGATAAAAACATCCTGTACCTGATGGTAGATGGTAAAAATAACGGTCCTTTGATTGTACGTGGACTGAAAAATAAAATCAACCGCATTTGGGTAGTCGGTAATGGCACTAAGCTGGATCATCAAATCATCGGAAAATTGTACTGGAGCCATGTACCTGGTATTGCCTACATTGATATACCTGAAAAATCACTGGATAAAGACATGACCATCATTGCCGTTTTATTGGATGGTCCGGTTGATTTGTACCGCGAGAAAGGCCAGGTGATTGAAAGCAACTAATTATAAATGAATGATCAATTATTAATGGTTAATTATTCATCATTAACCATTTATAATTATAAGAAATACTTTTGATTTTGTTTATTTATGTTGGTGGAAAGGTGCTTCGGAAACGGAGCACCTTTTCTTTTTAATACTTCACAATTATTCCAATCAAATCATAATGAGCGACAAAAACTTATAGTTACATAATTGTTTATCAGCACTTACTATTGCATTAAGCAAAATACGTTATCAATCATTTTGCTATACAATTAACATTATTGACTTGCAATGCACTGTTTATCAAACTGCACAAAATAAAATCATACAATACATAAGTGTAAAAATATAATTGATTGTCATATTTTATGTTGCAAAACCTGGTAAAAAATCGAATTTGAAAAAACTTGTAGGACACACTAAATAATGATGTGAATTTTGCTAAAACTAACGCAATCATCCAATATATTTTAGCCAATCCACTAAACTAAGAAAGCTCTAAACAGCGTGTTCTGCAAGCCTGTCAAGATGCATCAAGAAATATTTATAGTAAAGAAAGATAAAAATGAAAAAAGTAGTATTAAGTATTCTGGTGAGTTTCCTATTCATCAACTCATATGCACAGGAAGCCACTGTGGAGAAAAGTATGTGGGGCGTGCAAATTGGCCTGCCACCTTTAGCCGTGTATCATGAATCCCGATTAACCAATAGTGTTGCCCTTCGTACTGAATTAAACTTTGGATTTGCCATTGAAAGAAGTCTGGGTGAAACAAGATGGGCCATCATACCCGCTATCGACCTGGAGCCAAGGTACTATTATAACTTACAAAAACGAGCCTCAAAAGGCAAACAAACCATTGGCAATTGTGGAAACTTCATATCTCTGAATTTTGGATATACACCGGGATTCGCCATTAAATCTTCAAATGCTAATGTGGATCCAAGTATCCATATCATTCCCACCTGGGGGCTCAAACGCAATATAGGTACCTCCTTTAATTACGACTTCGCTTTTGGAATTGGTTACAGTGCTAGCTTTGAAGAGCATACTTCTTTCTATGGTCAGGGAGAAACTATACACCATACTGATCATGAACTAGCCTTATCAATTCGATTTGGTATTGGCTATAAGTTTTAAGTAGCCTGTGCTACAGTAAAAAACGGATATACGCTGTAGGATTCTATTTTCTTTTATAATCTACTTAAAATTGCGCATCCCAAAACTCATTGCTGATCAGGGGTGCGCAATTATAATAGAAAAGAAATTGACTTTCAGCATTGCAATTCCTAATTTTAATAGATGACATAAAGGCAATTTTCAGTGATAATGGGCGTATTAATCCTTCCTATAATGATGCTAGTGCTGGCTATCACAAGCCATGTCAAAGCTCGCGAAAAGCAGGTTTGGCTAGTGGAGTTATTACCCAATATTACAGTAGCTCTTTCTATGCCTCTTGCCATCCATCACTCCTATCACGCAAACTTCTCCGTGCCGGCACATGCTCAAAGTCAATCATTACAACTACGGTCTTTTTACTTCAATCAATTAGCTACATCTAAACATAACGAATACACAAAGCACCTAGAAGCAGATCATAAATGCATCCCATTTAATCTTGCACAACACTCCATCCCTCCTGGTTACCATCAATTTTGTCTGAACAGGAACTACTCTAATGATCACATTCCCATGATTGATGGACACCCTCTTGAACCCATCATTGCCTTTCAACAACTCACCGGCCAGGGAGGTAAAATTAATTTTTAATTTTTAGTAAAAACAGGCTTCTTAAATACCTGATAACCATCCTGTCTCAATGTGTGCCAAAATGGCAGGCACTGATTTTAAAAAATATCTAGTACTGATTTAAAGCAATATGAGGCACTGTTAGTAAAAAAACCTAGTACTGGTTTAAAAAATATCAGGCACTGGTTTAAAAAATATGTAGTACTGGTTCAAAAAAAATCAAGTACTCTGCCAAGCCATTTTGACATTGGCTGAAAGCAAAACATCCGCGCTTAAAAAAAATCTTTCCAGGCTATTTCTTTCCATTTCAAACACTTTTTTATAAACAAAATGACGATACTTAAATCACATAGGGGCCTTAAGAGCATAATCATGGTTAAATTGATTCACACTTATGATTTATCTCACCCCTACCTTCCTGCACATGTATCAATCAGGTGAATTTCCTGCAATAGAAGTTAAAAGTTATTACCAATTTAATCGATTTACTTCCAATTTTTATATTTTTGTACCCGCGCTCTTCTCGAAGTGCTACAATAGAAGTATCTTATCATCACTAACCAACTGGCAATGAGCAAAACAAAAGAGATCATCCTGTTAAATATTTCCGGTGAAGACAAACCTGGTTTGACCGCTTCCTTAACCCGTATCCTATCGCAATACAGTGTCAACATTTTGGATATTGGTCAGGCAGTGATTCATGAGGACCTGGGATTAGGGATTCTATTTGAAGTACCTGAAAAATCGGAATCTGCTCCTATTCTGAAAGATCTTTTGTTTCGTTCCTATGAGTTGGGCCTCAACATTAAATTCACCCCTATTACCGAAAAAAAATACAACGAATGGGTGAGCCATCAGGGAAAGGAGCGCTTTATTGTTACCTTGTTATCGCGCAAACTAGCGGCTGACCAACTATCTATGGTTACTCAGGTTATTTCGGAACAAGGATTAAACATTGATTACATCACCCGCTTAAGTGGCCGGGTACTATTAGGCAACGAACATGAATCGGACAAGTCGGTGGTAGAGTTTTCGGTACGCGGCACCCCTGGGGATACTGAAAAAATGAAAACCCAATTCATCGCTATTTCACAAAATACAGGTGTTGACATCGCATTTCAAGCCGATAATATCTTTCGTCGCAACCGCCGCCTGGTCTGTTTCGATATGGATTCCACATTGATACAGACTGAAGTGATTGATGAATTAGCCATTAAAGCCGGTGTGGGTGATCAGGTGAAAGCCATTACCGAAGCCGCTATGCGTGGTGAAATTGACTTTAATGAGAGTTTCATCCAACGGGTGGAGTTACTGAAAGGACTGGATGAATCAGTGATGAAAGAGATTGCTGAAAACTTGCCCATTACCGAAGGAGCCGAACGTTTATTTAAAACCTTGAAGACCTATGGGTATAAAACAGCTATCTTATCTGGTGGATTTACCTATTTCGGCAATTACCTGAAAAGTAAATTGGGCGTGGATTATGTCTTTGCCAATGACCTGGAGATAAAAAATGGCCAACTCACCGGGAAACACGCCGGAGAAATCGTAGATGGAAATAAGAAAGCTGAACTCTTAAAACTGTTAGCTTTTAAAGAAGATATCCACCTGGAACAAGTGATTGCAGTAGGTGATGGTTCCAATGATTTACCCATGTTACAACTGGCTGGTTTGGGTATTGCCTTTCATGCCAAGCCCAAAGTAAAAGCTTCGGCCAAGCATCACATCTCAACCATTGGGTTAGATGCTATCTTGTACCTGTTGGGATTCAGGGATCGGGAGATTGATCCGGAAGTATGATCGATACCGCAAAGACGCAGAGCCGCAAAGGAGAAAAATACGATTAGCTCCTTTCAGTAAATTCAAGTACTGAAAGGAGTTTCTATAATTCTAAACGCCGTCAGGAGCTTTGCACACTGACGGGTTCCGACTGATTCTCCATTTACTTTCCACAAAAGAAGTCATCTGCTTATTGGAGTGATATGATCGTAATGCTTATTGAGACATGCACATGCTGTTGTTAAAATTTTCCACAAGCATCAAGCAATATCTCTTTTTTTTCTATTTTTGCCCGCAAAATCATTAGTAGTCAAGAGGGATGAGTAAAGGGATATTTCACCGTTCGGAGTTATTGTTGGGAAAAGAACGGATGCAAAAGCTGGATGAAAAGAAGGTGATTCTTTTTGGTATTGGAGGCGTTGGCAGTTGGTGTGCAGAGAGTTTAATTCGTACTGGTATTACCAAGTTAACCATTGTGGATAGCGACCGGGTGTGTATCACCAACGTGAATCGTCAGTTGATGGCCACCTCAAAAACAGTTGGCCAGGTTAAAACAGAGGCTCTGAAAGAACGACTACTGGAAATTAATCCCCAGGCAGAAATCATTGCATTACAGAAAATATACAGCCAGGAAACCGGTGATGAATTCAACTTGCACGAATATGATGTCATCATTGATGCCATTGATAGTTTGGGTAGCAAAACGCACCTAATTCAATCGGCTACCAAAACAGATGCCATCTTTGTATCATCGATGGGAGCTGCTCTGAAAGTGGATCCAACACGTGTGCGAGTGGCTTCTTTCTGGAAGGTACAAGGCTGTCACCTGGGGCGAAAAATCCGTAAGTTATTACGCAAAGTGGGAATGCCTGAAAAAGATTTCCTGTGTGTGTATAGTGATGAATTATTGGAGAATGCCGGTGCCGATGCCACCTGCGGTACGGAAAAGTGCCTGTGCCCCAAAGCAGAAAACGGACCGGGTGATCCGGATTTGGTGAACCACGAATGGTGCAGCCTAAAAGCCGCCATCAACGGTTCGCTAGCCCATGTGACGGGTATTTTTGGCTTTACTTTGGCAGGATTGGTTATCCAGGAAATATACAATGAGGTGAAGTAAAATCACCTCTTTCTTCTTTTCTTATCTCGGGATTTCTAAGCTTATTTACTCAACCAGCTTAAATAATAGGTATCATTCTCTTAGGAAATTGATCCTAAAGCGAAGAATCTTTAATATATCTTAACGAACCAGCTTTCGTATAAAGTATCGTACTCATGGAACTCCCAGGCTATGACTGGTTGAAATTCCGCCTAGACAACATCCATCCTTTTCAATTTTTAAACTTGGCATAAGTGCATAAACGTTGGAGCCCATGACGAAAATGCTCACTCATTTAAACAAAAGTATTTGCCTATAGTAAATAGTTAATAATAATTTCTATTTTTATTGCCTTCAATAATCTTGAAATGATCTGCCCCAAAAAAAGAACACAAGCAACTTAATCAATATCGAAAATAAGTCATGCCAATTAAACTAACTCTAAACAAAATCTATTTTACTTGTCTTGCAGCTATCCTATCCTTTAATAGCTTGACAGCGCAATCGAAATTTGAACCCGGAACCATTATTGCTTTGAACGGTGACTCCATCCATGGTTTCATCCTCAATGAAAACTGGAATCGAAATCCCGATCAAGTCCAGTTTAAAGAGTCCATGGAAGCTACTGAGAAAATATACATATCAACTGAAATATATGGTTTTCAAGTAGCTGAAGACATCTACCATGGTGGTATCGTCAACATTAATAAAGCATCTGAAAGAACGGAACACCTTGAATTAAAAGCCAACATCACTCTGGAGCCAGAAACCCTCTTTGTAAAAGCCTTGGTACTCGGACCTAAAAACCTCTTTTTCGTAAAGGATAACAAGGGAAAAGAACACTTCTTTTTCAAGGAGAATAATCAATTTGTTACACTTGAGTATAAAAAATATCTCAAAAAGGATAAAAAAGACGGCACAGAAACCATTGCCAAAAATGAACGATACAAAGGTCAGCTATTGTTATACCTGGAAGAGTGCCCTCAATTAAAAGCGCAAATATACAGAGCACCGTACAAATTAAATCCACTAAAAAAAATAATTGAAGGTTATTATGACTGTCAAAACACCAACACATCCTATACGGAAAGACCAGAAGGCGCCCGGTATGAATTTGGTGCTGTTGGTGGTATTTCAATCGCAGCAGCCAATTTTTCTGGTGATGGCTTTGATCACCTCTCCGAAAATGATTTCAGCGGCTCATTAAAACCCTCATTGGGGATGTTTTTTGACATCTTATTTCCGCGGAATCACCACCGCTTATCGTTGTACAATGAATTATTGTATAGCTCCTATTTATTTGATGTATCTACAATGGATCAAAGCAACGAAGATAGTTATGTGAAGCAAAATATTAAAATAGGATATGACTACTTAAAACTAAATAACATGATACGCTATCGCTTTCCATTAAATACAATACAATTGTTTATTAATGGGGGTATATCAAACAGCCTGCTCATTTCAGAGACAAATGAATTTCATGAAGAAAAAAAGTACTATTCGAACTTCTATACAAAAGATGAAAATGCCATTAATGAAACACGCAAGTACGAGCAAAGCTGGATTGTAGGAGCGGGTGCCCAATATGAGAAATGCGGTATTGAGTACCGTTATGAACGTTCTAATGGCATGTCTGTCTATTCAGGCCTTTCCAGCAATGTGAAACGTCATTATTTCTTATTCAGTTATCGATTTTAGAGACAGACAATATTTGAATAATCTTATAGCAAGCTCCTGATCATAATCGATTAGGAGCTTTTTTATATGGTTTTGTCATCTACGCAACCAATTGCAAAATGTATCGTCAATAAGAAAACGATACCAATATGAAATCAGAATTCCCCTTATACATTCTATCTTTATTTTTTCTGTTTTCGGCGTGTGACAAGACTGCAGATCCTGCAAACCCAATAGACAAAAAGCTAATAGGTCACTGGATTAATCCTACATACAACGCCGACTTCTCAGTAATCACTTTTACAAGAGTAAGTGATTTTGGTGAAATTGAGTATGGTGTGGCTTTTAAAGAAAATCAGCTATTCATCGAGCGAAAAAATGCCACCGGTTGTGGTACTCCTCCCATTACCTATGGAAATTTTGAAGGTATATGGTCATCAACAGACTCAACCTTGTCCATTTCCGTTGAAAACTGGAACGGAACAACGGATTACCAATGGAGAGTAACATCCCTTGACCACCAGAATTTAACCATTGAAGTTTTAGATACTGAACACCACTGGGAAGAATAATACTATACCGATATAAAATAAAACCCCGGCCAATGACTGACCGGGGTTTTAATTTAAATATAATCGGGTTATTAATACCCAAACACATCTTCTAATGCTAACTCATGCACTTTACCCAATTGCGAGAGTGCTTTCTTGTCGAGGTCAGCTTTACGACCTAATACCATATATGTGTATTGCTTACCAGAGATATGCTCATTGAAGAATTTCTCGAACTCATCCAATGTAATGGTCTTGGCTTTTTCGTACACCTCCTTGCGCACATCATAATCAATGCCACGATCCTGGTTACGTAAGTATTCCCAGAAAATACGCTTGTTGGTGATCCGATCAGTGTTCATCTGTTTTACAATTCCCTCGCACGCTTGCTGAAATTGTGTCTCGGCGCGCGGCATCTCATTCATCAAGTCCATCAAAGTAGAGGTCGCAATACCCAACTTATCCGCTTGTGTCCCCAGGCTACCCATTAAGTAGTTGCTCTCACCCTGGTAACGGGCTGGTCGGTACCCGGCATACGCCGAATAAGCCAATGCTTTTGATTCCCGAATTTCCTGGAATACCACAGAAGATAATCCCGACCCAAAGTAATTGTTAAACACCTGGGCATATGGTAAAATAGCGGGCTCAAAAGTCTCATCTTTCACTACCAACATGATATTGGCCTGGTTGATGTCATAATCCACTACAAAAACCTGTGATTCTTTAGTGTCTCGCATCTCAAACTTAGTAGCTTCCGGAATTTCAGCTAATTGATCAGGTGTGGTATGGTATTGATTCAATAAACCTGTTACTTTATCGGAAGCTGATGGCCCATAATAGTACACCTTGTGCTCATAGTAGGTCATTTCATTCAACTGACGGGTCAAATCTTCGGGGGTGATATTACTCAACTCCTTATTGGTGACCAGGTATTTACCAGGTGATTTCTCACCATAGATACCATAATCAATCATCGCTCTGAAGATGCGGCGCTGATTCTTTTTCGCATCATCCCGCTTTTTAATAATACCCTTAGCAAACTCATCATAGGACTCCTGATCACCCTGTGCATTATGAATCAAGTGTTCTAAAATCTCAATCCCTTTCTCCAATTGCTCATCCAAACCAGCAATGGTCACATAACAACGATCGTCACCTGCATAAACAGAAAGGTCTAATCCATATCGGAACAGCTCTTTTCTCAACTCCTCAGGCGAATACTTTTCAGTACCAAGCAATGGTAAATAGTCCACAGCCAATGGAAATTCCAAACTGTTCTTTTTACCCATATCAATCACATAATTCAATCGGAACAAACCGTTGGTTTCATTTTTCGAATGGAAAAAGTCCAACCCGGGCTTTAAGGATTGTTTGTGTAACTTCTCTTTGAAATCCACAAATACAGGTTTGATATCACTGGTTTCTTCGGCCAGGAATGATTTGGCAAAATCAGATTGTAACTCACGGTTCACCGGGATAGCAGTAATCGCCGGTTTATCCACTTTAACCAAAGCACTGTTATCACCTGTGCGTTTATAAACTAATACATAATTATCGGCATATTTCTCATTGGCAAAAGCAACCACTTCCTCTTTGGTAATTTTTTTCATTTCATCTAAAGTGGCCAACACATCGGCATGGGATTGTCCGGACGTAAACTCATCCATCAATGAATAAGCTGAATAGAATGGATACTCCAAAGCATTCATGAAGTCTAAACGTGATTTATTGACGATGGCTTCAATGATCCAGTCCTCAAACTCACCTTTTTTCACCTTATCCAATTCGGTTAGCAGCAAGTCTTTCACCTCTTCCAATGTTTGCCCTTCACGGGGTTTTCCACTGAAAAAATGCATCCCATAATCGCGCATAAACCAGGCACCGGATGAAGCACTTAATACTTTTTGCTTTTGCACCAGGTTCAAATCAATTAAACCCGCCTGTCCGTTAGATAAGATAGAGCTGATCAAATCCACCATCAACTCGTCGCGACTGCCAACCCCGTCAAACCGGAACGCCATTTCTAAGCTTTCCGCATCCGGGCCAACTACTTCTTTAACCACCGCTGCAGTAAGCGGGGCTTCTTTTGGTAATTGAGGTTCGGCGAATTCCCGTTTCTCCATCTTACCAAAATAATTATCGATCAACTGAATGGTGGCATCAAATTCCAAATCACCGGCTAACACAACTGCCATGTTATTGGGTACGTAAAATTTATCCCGGAACTTATAAATCTCTTCCATGGAAGGATTTTTCAAGTGCTCGGGAAAACCGATCACGTCACGGCCATAAGGGTGATTGGCAAATAAGCCTTCCATTAAGGCCATGAAGGCACGCTCGCCATCCCGATCCTGATACATGTTAAACTCTTCATATACGGTCTCTAACTCGGTATGAAACAAGCGCAATACCAAACTGGTGAAACGCTCTTTCTCCAACTTAGCCCATCGTTCCAGTTCATTTTTAGGTACCTCACACATGTAAACCGTCGACTCGTACGATGTCCCGGCATTCACCATGGATGCCCCAATGGAGGTACTTAGTTTATCAAATTCATTGGTGGCCACATAGGTTGCGGCAATTTGTGATAAACTATCAATTTTT
>Ga0193953_1000943_pt1 | contig 14425 bp, 13 predicted proteins | sample BB_4_MG_FD_140325 | JGI IMG/M metagenome (GOLD analysis project Ga0193953, IMG submission 140325) | Microbial mat bacterial communities from the Broadkill River, Lewes, Delaware, United States - BB_4_MG | ecosystem: Environmental > Aquatic > Freshwater > River > Microbial mats | place: USA... | reverse complement strand
GCATGTGAGTCCCTCTCGACATAAGGTAAAGAAAAAAGATGGTGACTGTTCAGCTATTCCTCCGGCAGGTCGTTTTCCGACATGAACCCATAAAACCTGTTTGTTAAACGTTTCGAACGTTTGGCTCACGGCAGGGCCGCCGGAGGCAACGTTAAGTTGAGCGCTTCCGGAACAGGTGAGACCATTCGGGAAGCCTTCCCGGGGTATAGGCACCATTTTTGTGGAAATATCCCGGGATACCTCTTTGTAAATCGTTCCCGTGGGGGGAATGCCCACAAAAATGATCACTTGTATCTATAGACAAAGGATCACCTCCAAAATAATATGAACTCCACGTCGAAGTAAACAAACGTCATGGCAAGGAACGCATTTTTTTAGGCACATCAATCCTCCTGAGCTTGGAGGGCCCTCTCAATACGGCATTTGGACCTATACCGGCGGGTAGAGAGTCATGTCTGACCCAGATTGCGATCTGAGCCTCATTCTCACCCGAAATCAGCAATTCCCAGATCATGGAGGTCTATTATGATGGAGCAAAAGGAACGCCGCCTGGATGTCACCATGTGCCACCGATGCCTCATGCGTCAAAAAGCTGAAACCACTTCTCAGGGGATTCAGCGTGATAAAGGGGTGCTGAAGGGGTTGGCCTGGTTGTCCGAGGGTGTCTATGCGGTGATTCCTGAAATGGCTCCTCAGATTTGCCAGATTCTCTCCATCGGGTATCGGACCATGAGTTTTGTTTATTTCAGCAAAACGCCCATAGAGACCGGGGCGCTTTCCAGCACGGAGATCGTGGTGGCGGGCAAGGGATTTCTGGCGGACAACCTGCCTTTTAAGGTGATCTCCGATACCCCCCTGGATGAGATGGGCCACGGAAAGGAGACCAAACGTCTCTGCAAGGTTCGGTTCCTCACGTTGAGCGAGGCCTCGAAAGCCCAGATCGATCACGTGATCTATTTAAAAGAGGTCGTTGCCATGCAGTAGGCAAGACCCATGGCACCTGAAATAAAAAAGGGGCGTTTTCACCGGTATACTGGTGGAAACGCCCCTTCTTATTTTTATCGTATCTTTTGAGCTGACCTCTTCGGGTTTTATCAGATTCCGAGGTACGCCTTTTTGACATCCTCGTTGGCGAGGAGGTTTTCGGCGGTGTCGGAGAGGGTGACCACGCCGTTTTCCATCACATAGCCCCGGTGAGCAGATTTCAAGGCGAGGTTGGCGTTTTGCTCCACGAGAAAGATGGTGGTGCCGTTCTCCTTGTTGATGCGTTTGATGATATCAAAAATCTGCCGGATGATGAGGGGGGCCAGGCCCAGGGACGGCTCGTCCAGGAGAAGGAGTCGGGGTCGTGTCATGAGGGCCCGTGAGATGGCGAGCATCTGCTGTTCTCCACCGGAGAGGGTGCCGCCTGCCTGATGGCGACGCTCCTTTAAGATGGGGAACAGGTCCATCACATAGTCCAGGTCCTGCTTGATTCCCTCTTTATCGTCACGAAGGTAGGCGCCCATGTCAAGGTTTTCTAAGACCGTCAATTGGGGAAAGATCCGTCTTCCTTCAGGCACCTGACAGAGTCCCATTCTTACAATCTTCTCAGGGCTCATGGCGTGAATGGGGGTGCCGTCGAAGGTGATCTCTCCGGATCTCGGTGACACCACCCCTGAGATGGACATGAGGGTACTGGTTTTTCCTGCCCCGTTGGCACCGATGAGGGTGATGATTTCCCCTTCGTTGATCTCGATGGAGAGGTTTTTCAGGGCCTGGATGTTTCCGTAAAACGTGTTGACATTGGTGAGCTTAAGCATCGACCACCTCTTCTCCGAGATACGCCTTGATGACGGCTGGGTTGTTCTTTATTTCCATGGGAGTGCCTGCGGCGATCGGGCTGCCGTAATCCATGACATAGATGCGTTCAGAGAGGTTCATCACAAGCTTCATGTCGTGCTCGATGAGGAGGATGGTGATATCCTCTTCATCCCGGATTTTTCGGATCAGGGTGTCCAGCTCCTGGGTTTCCTGGGGGTTCATGCCGGCGGCGGGCTCATCCAGGAGAAGGAGGACGGGGTCCGTGGCCATGGCTCGGGCAATCTCAAGGCGCCTCTGGGCACCGTAGGGGAGGTTCTTGGAGAACTCGTTTGCCCAATCGGCAAGGTCCACCTTCTGCAGGAGTCGGTACGCATCGGCGATGGCCTTTTTCTCTTCGCTCCGGGTGGCCGGGCTTCGGGTCAGCGCACCGAAAATTCCGGATTTGCACCGGACGTGACGACCGATCATGACATTTTCGAGAACCGTCATGTTCTGAAAGAGGCGAATGTTCTGAAAGGTACGGGTCATGCCGAGGGCGGCGATGCGGTTGGGTTTGACGCCGTTGATGCGGATGGGCACTCGACCCGCGCCACCCAGAAAGACATCCCCTCCGGTGGGGGTGTAGATGCCGGTGACGCAGTTGAAAAAGGTGGTTTTTCCGGCGCCGTTGGGACCGATAAGGGCGACGATCTCCCCTTTGTTGATGGTCAGGTCCACATGGTTCAAGGCGCGGAGGCCTCCGAAATCCATGGTCAGCTGCTTGACGTCTAATATCGTTTCCGTTGCCATGTTACTTCTGCCCCCCTTTGTCAATCTTGTATACCTTGCGCACGTTGGAGACAATGCCCTGGGGGCGGAAAATCATCATGATGACCATACTGGCACCGAAGAGCAGCATGCGGTAGTTGCCCACCTCCCGTAAATATTCGGGAAGGAGGATGAGGATCAGGGCGCCGATGATGACCCCGATGATGGAGCCCATACCGCCGAGTACCACGATGGAGAGGATGATGGCCGACTCCATGAAGGTGAAACTCTGGGGGTTGATAAACCCGGTTTTCGCCGCAAAAAGAACCCCGGCCACCCCTGCAAAAAACGCGCTTAAGGCAAAGGCCGTGAGTTTTGTCCGGGTGATGTCGATGCCCATGGCCTGGGAGGCGATCTCGTCTTCACGCATGGCCATGAGAGCCCGGCCGATGCGGGAGTTCTGGAGCCTGTAGGTGGCAAATACCGTCAGGACAGCCAGCCCCACAGCCAGGTAGTAGACGTACATGATGCCCTGTTGGGTGGTGAGCTCCATGCCGAAAAGACCGGGTTTGGGAATCTGTGCGATGCCGCTGGGGCCGTTGGTGAGTGCATCCCAGTTTTCCAGGGTAATCCGGGTGATTTCCCCAAAGCCCAGGGTGACGATGGCCAGGTAGTCCCCCCTGAGACGCAGGACAGGAATACCCAGAGCGATGCCGAACACGGTGGCAAGGATGCCGCCCAGGGGGACGGCCACCCAGAACCCGACGCCATAGTACATGTTGAGAAGGGCGTAGGTGTATGCCCCCACGGCGTAGAATGCCACATAACCGAGGTGGAGCAGGCCGGCAAGGCCCACCGCAATGTTGAGGCCCAGGCCCAGGATCACGTACATGAGGGCTGTGGTCAGGATGGTTGTCTGGTAATCGTTGGCGAAGGGGAAGACAAGGGCCACGACAATCAGCAGGCCGTAGAAAATGCGCTGGATGGTGGGGCTGGATTCCCGAATGACACCGTCTTTCGTGGTCCGGCTGGAGGAGAGAATCCTCTTGATGTTGCGTGTCAGCGGGTTTTGCGTGAAGAGGGCGGCTATTTTCTGGCCTGATCCTTCTGTCTCCTGGAAGTAACGCCAGATGAGGGAGAGGGTAAAGGTCGCGATGCCGATGGTAAACATGTTGTGCCATCGCCAGATGATCTCATTGTCAATGGTGTTTACCTTGATGACCATAATGGGGAAGGTCAGAAAGATAAACCAGAGGGCGACGATGATCGATTTCTTTATTTCAGATAACTTAAACATCTGTAGGTACCTGTATCCATGGTTGCGGGTATGGGCCGTGCCCTTGATCAGACCTTTTGGGTGGTGTTGCGACCGAGAAGTCCGGAAGGTCTGAAAATGAGAATCAGTACCAAAAGGGCAAAGGCGAACACATCTTCGTAGTCACTTGAGATGTAGCCGGTGGCTAAACTCTCGGTCATGCCGAGAACCAACCCGCCGAGGACCGCCCCGGGGATGCTGCCGATGCCACCAAGGACGGCGGCTGCAAAGGCTTTGATGCCTGCCATGAAACCGATGTAAAAGTTGATCTGGCCCATCTGCGAGGCCACAAGCACGCCGCCGATGGCGGCCAGGCTGGAGCCCATGATAAAGGTAAAGGAGATCACCTTGTTGACGGAAATACCCACCAGCATGGCCATGGTGCGATCCTGGGCCGTGGCCCGCATCGCTTTGCCCATGGTGGTGTACTTGATGATGTAGGTGAGAACCAGCATGATCACGACGGTGGAAATGAGGATCACGAGAGAGGGGGAGCCGATGATGTGGGAGTAGGGCTCCCAGAACTCAAATTCAGGGATCAGCTCGGGAAAGGGGAGGAATTTGTCGGTCTGGGCCAGAAGCACATAGTTCTGGAGGAAGATGGACATACCGATGGCGCTGATGAGGGGGGAGAGTCTCGGGGCTTTTCGCAGGGGCTTGTAGGCCACCTTCTCCACAGTGAATCCGTATGCCGAGGCGTAGATGACCGCTGCAAGGCCCGCAATCACGACGATGGAAAGATGCGGAAAGCCGAGAACAGTCAGAACACTGGCAACAATGAGGGCGGTGTAGGCCCCCAGCATGTAAATTTCCCCATGGGCAAAGTTGATCAACTCAATGATGCCGTACACCATGGTATACCCGAGGGCGATGAGGGCGTAGATGCTGCCCTTGACCAACCCTCCCAAAAAGAGTTCCAGGAAATACTCCAGATCCATATCATCCGTCTCCAGTGGCCTGTAAATGGCCGATACTGCTTGTCCTGATGCGAAGGCAGCAGGCGGGAATAAACTACCAACCGTTTGAAACGTCACAGAATATACCAGGTGATGGTTTTATGCCCGAATAAAAGTCGATTTGCCATCTTTCGCCATGGCATGGGGGCTCTCCGTAACGGAACGCCGATCGACTCTGCGTAACAGGGGCGGATCCCTGAGAGATCCGCCCCTTCTTCGTTTAACGGTCAGACATCCGGGTAAGGCTTAGTTCAGCTCGACAAACTGACCCTTCTGTACCTGGTACATGGTGAAACCAACACCAATGGGATCGCCTTTTTCATTGAAGCTGATGCTTCCCAGGGGTGTGTCCACGTATTCGGATTTAAGGGCTTTTACAACGGCGTCGTAGTCTGTGGAACCGGCTTTTTCAACCGCGTTGAGAAGGGCGAGGGTGGCGGCGTAGGCTTCCAGGTAGAAGGCACCGGGGGTCTCGCCGTAGGCCTTGATGTGCTGCTCTTTGGCTTTGATGGCCAAGGGGTTCTTGGAGTAGTCCATGGGGCCGGAAACGTAGACGCCTTCAGCGTCTTCAGCTGCAACCTTGATGAATGTCTCATCCTTGAGGCCGTCGGCGCCGACAAACTTGGCTTTGATCTTCTTTTTGTTCATCTGACGAATGATCTTGGAGGCATCGGAGTGATAGCCGCCCCAGATGACCACGTCTGCTTTGGAGCGCTTCACCTTCTGAACGATGGGACCGAAGCTGACAGAACCGGAGGTGACGCCTTCAAACAGCACAACCTTGGCGTTGGGATCGGCTTCAACAAATTCTCTGGCGAGGGTGGCGGCACCCTTGCCGTAGTCGCCCTTGTCATGAAGGATGGCGATCTTCTTGGCACCGAGCTTTTCAATGACAAATTTTACCTGAAGCTCAGCCTGAACCTTGTCGTGGGCGATGGTGCGGAAAAAGTTGGGGTAAGCACCGCTCATGGTGAGGTCCGGTGCGGTGGCGGAAGGGGAGATGCAGACGAGGCCGGCACCGTTGTAAATCCCCAGGGCTGCCTTGGTGGCGCCGCTGCAGATATGGCCGAGAATGATGTCCGCTCCGCTGGTGACCAGCTTGGTGGCGGTGCTGGTTGCCACTTCGGGCTTGCACACATCATCTTCGGTGATGAGTTCCACCTGCTTGCCGAGAACGCCGCCAGCGGCGTTGACATCGGCTACGACAAATTTGGCTGCATTGACAGTCGGAAGACCGTAAGAGGCAAGGTCACCACTGTGAGCTCCCGCCACACCCAGCTTGATGGTGTCAGCTGCAAAAACCTGGCTGGCTGTGAGACACAGCGCGAACAATACCGACAATACCGTAGAGGTAAGAGAAGTATGAAACCTTTTCATGAGTCTCCCTTTTGATTGGAAATGAGTGAACAACAGATATTAAAATTGCAAAACAACACGGAAACGTCCCCCACCACTTTTCTTGGTTTGAGTGAAGATGGCCGGGGATGAGTCAGTAATCTTTTTTCATAATATAACCTTTCCGTAAAAGTCAATTGTAATTACGTGAAACAGTGTGTTGGGTGGTGAGAGGATCTCTAAGGATTCCAAGGGGTTTCTGTAATATTTACAGAGTTTTACTTGACACGGAAGGGGGCATGGCATACTCTTGAAAAAAGGAGGGCTTATGTCTCTCATCATCCGTGAAACGATTTGGCCGCAACCTCTGTTTGATGGCTGGATGGGTTTATACACACTGCTTTCGGAATTGTGGCATGAAGACAGGCGGTTGAGATGATGAGGTGTTGTAAGTCGTTCAAATTGATGATTTGTATTTCTTATATCGACGTGTATACCAGCAATATCCGGCTTGGAGAGGAGATACATCAGATAGCAATAGGGCGATGGTGTTTCCTTGAAAATCCACTCTTTATCATGAGGGAGCAGTTATTATGTACGTTGGCAGAATCATGCACACCAACCTGATTACGGTAAATCCTGAAACGACGATTAAGCAGGCCATGGACCTCCTGAAGGAACACCATATCGAGCACCTTGTGGTCCTTGATGACTCGGGTCGCCTTAAGGGGATTCTCTCCGACAGGGATGTGAAGTACAACCTGGCGTCTCCGGCGACCACCTTCAGTACCCATGAGCTCAATTACCTGCTGGACCAGGTGACAGTGGGAATGATCATGGTGAAAAATGTCATCACGGTGACCCCGGATACGACCGTGGAGGATGCAGCCCTTGTGATTCGTGACAATGAGATAAGCTCTCTTCCCGTAATGAAGGATGGGCGCCCTGTGGGTATCGTCACCAAGACCGATGTGATGGGGGTGTTGATGGATGCCATCGGTTTGGGGGAAGAGAATCAGCGTTTGATCGTTCTTGTCAGAAACCGTATAGGCATGATTGCTGACATCACAACCAGATTGCGTGAAGAGAATATTAATATTGCCAGCCTCATTACGTGGCCGGAAAAAGGGTCCGAAGGAGTCTATCAACTTGTGCTTCGTGTTAAAGGCGAAGACAAGGACAAGGCTGTGGCGGCCCTCGAATCGATGCAGCTCAAAGTGATTACCGAATATGTGGAGAACCACTCCCAGCTTATCTCGGATTGATCAACACCGGACGGCTTGTGGGAGCGGGTGACTCGAAAAAAGGGACACAGGAGGTGAGACCATGATTGACAGTATCATGAAACGCATTGAGGCCCTTCTTGAAGAATCAGAGCAGATGGATGACGCCAAGCGGCAGGAACTTCAGGGGCTTCTTGATACACTGAAAGAGGAGACGAAGATCCTGGCCGAGAGTCACCGTGAAGAGGCCGAGAGCATTGCCGGTTTCACAGGTGTCACAACCCAACAGGCTGTTCGGAAGAGTCCGGACCCCAAGCTTGTTTCCCTTTCGTCCGAAGGTCTGATGGCATCTGTGGAGGGCTTCGAGGCCTCGAACCCGCGGTTGGTCTCTGCGGTGAATGCCCTGTGTACGTTTTTTTCCAACATGGGGATTTAACCCGGATTTTTTACGAGTTGAATGCATTCATAGTCAATGCATCAGAGCTGCGGATGCAGTGGTTTGTCTCAATGCTCTGATAACGGCGAAGGTGGGTGCGTTCGGCTCGCCCGAAGGGTGAGAAAAGCGAGAAGGAAACCGTGAATGACATGTTGTGTTTTTGAAATGTCTTCAACTTTTCACCGTTTTGGTTTGGAACCAAGGGTAATAATGCAGCTCCTGAAAAGCTGCCTCCGGGGGCTCTGCCGGAGGCTAAACTTTTACCTGCTCTGAAAAAGAGGGTTTAACAAACAGGTCTTCAAGCGTTGTTCTTGAATAATTTCCGCTTTCAAGGCGGATGTGATTTGACCCGAGGAACGAGGGGTAAAGCGCATCCGTAACCTGCTTTCAAGGTGGCACACCTTGCCGCCGGAGGCGTGCTTTTACGGATACAAAAAGGGCGCAGCGATTCATCGCTGCGCCCTTTCTTTATAATAAGGTGGGTTCCTCCTGGGGTGTCAGGGCCGTGTGTATGCCGGTTCACCCATGACGTGGGTGGCCTTGATAAACCGGTCGTCGCCCAGAATCATGAGGACAAAGAGGAGCTCTTCAAGGGTCTCTGTTCGTCTGCAGCGCCTGGCGGCAAGGGGTGTGGCTTCCGGGTCGATGACCATAAAATCGGCTTCAGTCCCTTTTGCAAAGGAGCCGATGGAGCCCTCCAGGCCCAGGGAGCGCGCTCCGCCGAGGGTGGCCAGGTAAAAAGCGGTGGCTGCGGTAAGGGGGGTGCGGCAGAGCTGGCACACTTTGAACCCTTCGGCCATGGTGTGGAACTGGGAGAAAGAGGTTCCTCCGCCCACATCGCTTCCGATGCCCACAGGGATTCCATGTCGTTCGGCGTTGTCCATGCGGAAGAGGCCGCTCCCCAGGAACAGATTGGAGGAGGGGCAAAAGGAGATGGCTGCCTCGCTTTCCGACAGGCGCTCCGACTCCTCTTCGCTCAAGTGAATGGCGTGGGCGAAGACCGATTGTTTTCCCACAAGGCCGAACCGATCATAAGCGTCCAGGTAGTGCTTGGCTTCCGGGTAGAGTTTACTGACGGTCTTTATCTCTTCATGGTTCTCCGAGAGGTGGGTGTGCATGATGAGGCCGTCCGCCTCCTTCATCAGCTCTCCTGCCGCTTCGAGCTGCTCGGGGCTTGATGTGACCGCAAAGCGTGGGGTGACCGCATAGCCGAGGCGTCCCTTGCCGTGCCAGCGCTCGATAAGCGAGAGGCTCTCGTCAAACCCGGATTGGGGGGTGTCTCTCAGGAAGTCCGGTGCGTTGGTGTCCATGAGGGTCTTGCCGGTGATGAACCTCAGGTTGCGGTGTTCGGCCTCGCGGAAGAGGGCGTCGGCAGATTCCGTGTGAGCCGTGGCCATGGCAAGGGCTGTGGTGGTGCCGTTTTTAAGGGCTTCATCAAAGAAGTTTACCGCACCTTCCCGGCAGACCTCGCTGTCGGCAAACCGTCCCTCTTCCGGGAAGGTGTAGGTGTCGAGCCAGTGGAGGAGTTCGGTGCTGTTTGACGCGATGACCGAGAGTTGCGGGGGGTGGACATGGGTGTCCACAAAGCCGGGCATAACCAGCTTTCCGCTGTAATCATACCAGGTGGTCACGTCCTCTTCGGGGACAGGGCTCTCCGATCGGGCCCCGGCAAAGTGCACGAACCCGTTTTCGATAATAAGGATGCCGTCGGGGTGGTGGTGCCATGCCTTTTCCCCTCTGGTTCTGGGGTCTTCAGTAAAATAAAGGATATCCCCTTTAACGGCTGTGTATTGGCTGGTTTTATTGTGGTTGTGCATTTTGCTTTTATTTCACATGCTTTTGTAATATATTTCTTTGCTCCGGCGAGTTGGGGCATGTCTGCGTCATGGGCCGGACCATGGTGCGAATTCGAGGAATTCGCTGCTCTTCTTAGTCGCTGTTCAAAATTTGGACGCGAGAATTAGAATAACCATTTTTATTGTGGGAATGCAAGCATTCTCTTTTTTCTCAGGGTATAAGGTGCTTTAGGCTTGCTGAAAGCAAGACTTTCATATATTTCGAGTGCGTCACTGTTCACATTGAGGGTTACTTAAAAACCAGGGACGACCCGATGAGGGATGCCTGCGAAGACTTCATGTTTCGTTAGGCTTTCCTTCATGCAGACTGGGTTCTTTCCTGTTTTTTTATTCAACTTATCAAAGCTAAATCATACGTGGAGGATGAAAATGCGCAAGGTTCTGGTTCTGCTGGTGCTCTCCCTGCTTATTGCCGGGGTGTCTGTACAGGCGGCAGAGAAGAAAATGAAAGTTGGTTTTGTCTACGTATCCCCTGTGGGAGATGCCGGTTGGTCGTACGCTCATGATGTTGCCCGTCAGGCCATTGAGGCCCTTCCCAATGTGGAAGTGAAGTACCTGGAGGCAGTCAACGAGGGTGCCGATTCCGAGCGTGTTTTCCTCAACATGGCCCGCAAGAAGTATGACCTGGTATTCGGAACCAGCTTCGGTTACATGGATCCCATGCTCAAGACGGCCAAAAAATTTCCCAACACCGTTTTTATGCACTGTTCCGGCTACAAGTCATCCGAGAACATGGGCAACTACTTTGGCCGCATGTACCAGGCCCGTTACCTCTCCGGCATGGTGGCCGGTTCCATGACCAAGAGCAATGTCCTCGGTTATGTCGCGGCATTCCCTATTCCTGAGGTGATTCGCGGCATCAACGCCTTTACCCTCGGTGTGCAGGCTGTCAATCCCGATGCCGAAGTTCGTGTGGTCTGGACCAAGACCTGGTACGATCCCGCAAAAGAGAAAGAGGGTGCCAAGAGCCTTCTCGATGTCGGTGCCGACGTCATCGCTCAGCACCAGGACTCCCCCGGCCCCCAGGAAGCGGCTCAGGAGCGCGGTGTATACTCCATCGGGTACAACACCGATATGAGTCAGTTTGCCCCCAAGGCCCATCTTGTGGCCCCCGTCTGGAACTGGACGCCTTACTACATGGAGGTGTTCAACAGCGTCAAGGATGGCACCTGGAAGACCGGTTCCACTTGGAACGGCCTTGCTGAAGGCGTGGTGGATCTGAGCCCCATGGGCGACATGGTTCCCGCCGATGTAAAGACCACGGTTCTTGCCCGTCGCGACGAGATCAAGAAGGGCGACTACGTTGTTTTCACTGGTCCTGTCAAGGATCAGGCCGGCACTGTCCGCATTGCTGACGGAACCGTTCCCGCCGATGGAGAGCTTCTCGGCATGGACTGGTTCGTCAAAGGGGTAATCGGCACCACCGAATAGTGCCTCGGCACACGACTGGTTTCAACACAGTGGGGGGAACATCCGTTCCCCCCTTTCTTTATTGACCCAATGGACACGTGAATCACATTAAGATGTTCGATTTAACCATCAGAAAACGTCAGGAAACCCTTGGCTGGACAACGGTCTTGATCTACAGCGGAGCCGTTGTGCTGTCGCTTCTCTTCAGTGCCGCCATGCTGCTCTTTCAGGGGAACTCTCCGGTGGAGGGGCTCAGCCTCTTGCTTGAAGGGGCCTTTGGATCCACCTATGCCATTGAAGATTGCCTTATCAAGGCGATCCCCATCTACCTCTGTTCGTTGGGCGTGGCCATTGCCTTTCGGCTTCAGATCTGGAACATCGGCGCGGAAGGACAGTTTGCCCTGGGGGCCATCGGTGCCACCTGGGTGGCCATCAGCTTTCCCGGGCTCCCTTCCTGGGTGATGATTCCATCCATGATGGTCTCAGCCTTTATTTTTGGCGGTCTCTGGGGCGTGATCCCCGCGATTTTAAAGTTGAAGATGAAGGCCAACGAGATCATTGTCACCCTGATGCTCAACTACATCGCCATTCTGATCCTCGACTACCTGGTCTACGGGCCGTGGAAGTCACCGGACAGCTTTGGCTTTCCCATGACCCAGGAATTTTCCGCCGGGGCCATCATCGGCAAGATCGGGGAGAGCAACCTCAACTGGGGCATTCTGATCTGCCTGCTGTCAGGGCTCGTTATCTACGTCTTTTTCCGTTACACCCTTATGGGCTATGAACTCAAGGCCAGTGGGGAGAACGTTCGGGCGGCACGGTACGCGCGGTTCCCCTATGAACGCCTGGTGATTATCTCCATGCTCCTCAGCGGGGCTTTTGCCGGATGGGCCGGTTTTGTGGAGGCATCGGCCACCCTGAACCGACTGCAGCCCACCATCATGGTGGGGTATGGCTACACGGCCATTGTGGTGGCCTGGCTGGCACGCCTCAATCCTCTCTACATCGGCATCTCCTCCTTTCTTCTGGCCGGCCTTCGGGTTGGGGCGGAAAACCTTCAGCTGGAACTCCAGGTTCCTGCTGCCTTTGGTGAAATCATGGAAGGGATGATTCTCCTGACCATCCTTGCGGGAACCTTTTTCGTTAATTACCGATTTTCAAGGAGGCCGCGCCCATGACTCCCGATATTCTCATTCCCCTTCTGGCGGCCACCGTGCAGTCCGGTACCCCCATTCTCTTTGCCACCCTTGGAGCCATCTTCTGCGAAAAATCAGGGGTCTTGAACCTCGGCGTCGAAGGCATCATGGCGGTTGGCGCACTCGCAGCTTTTTCCGTCTCCTTTGCCACGGGCAGCATCTGGCTCGGGTTTCTGGCAGGCGGCCTCGCAGGGGTCTTGACGGGGGGCATTCATGGTTTGGTTTGCCTTGGGTTTCTTGGCAATCAGGTGGTTTCAGGCCTTGCCCTCACCATCTTGGGTGTGGGGGTGGCCAACTATCTCGGCACCCCCCTTATCGGGCTCACCGCCCCGGGATTCGTTCCTGTGGATGTGCCGCTGCTCTCGAAGCTCCCCTTTGTCGGCCCCGTCTTTTTTCAGCATGACCCGCTGGTTTACATCTCCTACCTGGTTCCCATCGGGATGTGGTTCTTTTTTCGAAACACACGGGCAGGGTTGAGGCTCCGGTCGGCCGGGGAAAACCCCGATGCCGCCCTGGCAGCGGGCATCAACTCCTCTAACTACCGATGGATCGGGGTGTTGTGCGGCGGTTTTTTCATGGGGCTCGGCGGGGCGTATCTCTCCCTTGCTTACACCCATATGTGGGCCAACCATCTCACTGCCGGACGCGGCTGGATCGCCGTGGCCCTGGTGATTTTTGCCTTCTGGAACCCCTTGCGAGCCGTTGCCGGAGCCTATCTCTTCGGCGGCGTCATGGCTTTCCAGTTCCGGCTTCAGGCTTCGGGAACCCATATTCCGTCATCATTTCTGTTGATGCTTCCTTACGTGCTCACCGTCAGTGTGCTGGTCTTCTCCTCCTGGAAGGGAGGCAGCTCAGCCACACCCCAGGCGTTGGGCGTGAATATAGAACCGGCTGATTAAACAAGGTGGAGGCACCTTGAAACCCTGATGCGAATGCGTGGAAGTTGTCGTCATGCCACCGTTTTCGAGGCATTCGCGTGAAGGGTAAAATCGGACAATCCGTTTCGGGAAGAGACCTGCTTTATATGTCGAAAAACATGCAAAATTGGTCTTCTGAAACGGGTTGGCTTGTATCGAAAAAAAACTTTTTACGTTGCAGCCTTCTTTTCTACCAGCCCCGAAGGGCTGGTAGAAAAGAAGGCTGCATGTTTATTAAGACAGGATGATATGCATTGCCAACATTGGTGAGGCAATCGAATAGCTGTTAAAACCTGTTTGTCAAACTTTTCAAAAGTTTGGCCCCCGGCAGGGCCGCCGGAGGCGAATTTTAACCCCCCTAATCTTCACCGATGCGTGAATGTGGAGTAGAGCATGAGCGATTCGACCCAATATCAGAGAAGCTATCCCATCTCCTGGGAGCAGCTGCACCGTGATGCCAAGGCCCTGGCCTGGCGTCTTCTCGACATGGACATCACGTGGAAGGGCATTGCTGCCGTGACACGCGGCGGTCTCGTGCCGGCAGCTGTCATTGCGCGTGAGCTGGATATCCACTACGTGGAAACCATCTGTATCTCCAGCTACACCTGGAAAGACCAGGGAGAGGCCACCATCATCAAGCCCCTGCGAGACAGCGGGGAAGGCTGGCTTATCATCGATGACCTCGTGGACACGGGCAGGACCGCACAGGTGGTCCGGGACATGCTCCCCGGTGCCCATTTTGCAACCCTCTACGCCAAGCCCGAGGGCAAGCCCCACGTGGACACCTTTATCACAGAAGTGGGCCAGGATACCTGGATCCTCTTTCCCTGGGATTCCGAGTCCCGGTTCGTTGAACCCATAGTAGGGATAAGCAAGAAAAAATGAAGCAGCCTGCCGAGACCGTGATCGCCCTTGAAGGGATCAGTAAATCCTTTGGAAAGGTGCACGCCAACAAAGATATTTGCCTGACCATTCGCAAAGGGAAGGTGAAAGCCCTGCTCGGAGAGAACGGGGCGGGCAAAAGCACGCTCATGAGCATCCTGGCCGGTCGCCTTCAGCCCGACACAGGGCGCATTGTGGTGGATGGAACCGCCTTGAGGTTCTCTTCCGCCAAGGACGCCATTGGAGCCGGCATCGGGATGGTCTATCAGCACTTTAAGCTGGTGGAGTCCATGACGGTGGCGGAAAATGTCTTTCTGGGCCAGGAGGGTGGGCAGTTGCTCAAGCCCCG
>Ga0193953_1000942_pt1 | contig 14427 bp, 15 predicted proteins | sample BB_4_MG_FD_140325 | JGI IMG/M metagenome (GOLD analysis project Ga0193953, IMG submission 140325) | Microbial mat bacterial communities from the Broadkill River, Lewes, Delaware, United States - BB_4_MG | ecosystem: Environmental > Aquatic > Freshwater > River > Microbial mats | place: USA... | reverse complement strand
GCTACAAGCGGGATCCGTTATAACACTGTAACACCAGGATTTATTGCTACAGATATGACTGATGAGTTGAGTGACGAGGTAAAAGAAAACTTTACTTCAAAAATTCCAATGAACCGTTTTGGTAACCCAAAAGAGGTTGCAGAAGCAACAGCTTTCTTACTAAGTGACCATTCTAGTTACATAACAGGTGAAACTCTAAAAGTTAACGGCGGAATGAATATGGCGTAACTTTTTATTTAAGAAAAGTTTGTTATAATTGCGAGATAAAAATTAAACACAGGAGTCATGATGGCACTTTTAGATGATATTAAAGAAGTAGTAGTTGAGCAGTTAAGCGTTAGCGCTGATGAAGTTAAAGAGGATGCAAAGTTTGTTGAGGATTTAGGTGCTGACAGCCTTGATGTTGTTGAACTAGTAATGGCTCTTGAAGAGAAATTTGATATCGAAATTCCAGATGATGAAGCTGAAAAAATCCAAACTGTAAAAGATGTAGTTGACTATATCGAAAGCAAATAATCTAGATTTTTAGAGTATTTTTAAAGCCAAGCCTGAAGCTTGGTTTTATAAAGTATTTTAATATTTTTTTTGGGAGTTATTGAATGAGAAGAGTTGTAGTAACTGGTTTAGGTATGATTAACGCTGTTGGAAATGACAAAGAGAGTGCGTTTAAAGCTATTTGTGATGGTGAGTGTGGAATAGACACAATTACTTTGTTTGATCCTGAAAATTATAGTGTTAAAATAGCTGGAGAAGTAAAAAACTTTGATCCTTCAGAAGTTATGCCTCCAAAAGAAGTTAAAAAAGCTGATCGTTTTATCCACCTTGGTTTAAAAGCTGCTAAAGAAGCTATGGAAGATGCTGCGTTACCTGAAGATACTGACATGACACGTTTTGGTATTAGTGCTGGTAGTGGTATTGGTGGTCTTCCATCGATCGAGAAAAACTCAGTTATTTTAGAAACAAGAGGTCCAAGAAGAATTTCACCTTTCTTTATCCCTGGAGCACTAGTAAATATGCTTGGTGGTTTTGTTTCAATTGAACATGGAACACAGGGACCTAACTTATCTTCTGTAACTGCATGTGCTGCAGGAACTCACGCTGTAAGTGAAGCTGTTAAGACTATTATGTGTAACGGTGCTGAACAGATGTTAGTAGTTTCAGCAGAGTGTGCTGTAACTGGTGTTGGTGTTGGTGGATTCGCTGCTATGAAAGCATTATCAACTAATAACGATAATCCAAAAGGTGCTTCTCGTCCATTTGATGCAAACCGTGATGGTTTTGTAATGGGTGAAGGTGCTGCTTCTTTAGTTCTTGAAGAATATGAAAGCGCAGTAGCACGTGGTGCAAAAATTTATGGTGAGATCATAGGTTTTGGTGAGAGTGGAGATGCTAACCATATTACAACTCCAAGTCTTGATGGTCCGGCTCGTGCTATGAAAGCTGCGTATACAATGGCAGGTGAGCCAAAGATCGACTATGTAAATGCTCATGGAACTTCAACTCCGATCAATGATAAAAATGAAACAGCAGCTGTAAAAGAGCTATTAGGTGATGCAACACCACCAATGAGTTCTATTAAGGGTCAAATTGGTCACTGTTTAGGTGCTGCTGGTGGGATAGAAGCTGTTACATGCTTAATGGCTATGCGTGATGGAATCATACCTCCAACAATTAACTATGAAACACCAGATGAGAACTGTGATCTTGATTATGTTCCTAACAAAGCAAGAAAATGTGAATTAAAAACTGTTATGAGTAACTCTTTTGGTTTTGGTGGTACTAACGGCGTACTGATTTTTCAAAAAATCTAATTTAAGGATCTAATTTGGCTACATATTTAGACTTTGAAAAAAAGATAAAATCTATTCAAGAAGAGATTATATCTGCACGTGTTCGTCATGATGAAAGTAGAGTTGAAGAGCTTGAAATCAGTCTTGATAAGGCAGTTGATAAGATCTATACTAATTTATCTGATTTTCAAAAACTTCAACTTGCTCGTCACCTTGATAGACCATACGCGCTTGATTATATAAACTTGCTTATGCGTGATAAATATGAGATTCATGGTGATAGACACTTTCGTGATGATCCTGCAATTTTATGTTACCTAGGTTATATAGGTGATGAAAAAGTTATGGTTATTGGTGAGCAAAAAGGGCGCGGTACTAAAAATAAGATCAGAAGAAATTTTGGTATGCCACATCCAGAGGGTTATAGAAAAGCACTTCGTGCAGCAAAGCTTGCTGAGAAGTTTGGTATTCCTGTTTTAATGCTAGTAGACACACCGGGTGCATATCCAGGTATTGGTGCAGAAGAGCGTAATCAGTCTGAAGCTATTGCAAGAAATCTTTTAGAGTTGTCTGAGCTAAAAACTGAAACTATATCTATAGTAATAGGAGAGGGTGGTTCAGGTGGTGCTTTAGCCATTGGTGTTGCCGATAGATTTGCTATGATGCGTTATTCTGTTTTTAGTGTTATCTCGCCTGAGGGTTGTTCAGCTATTCTCTGGAATGATCCGGCAAAAGCAGAAGATGCTACAAAAGCTATGAAGATAACTAGTGCTGACTTAAAAAAGTTAGACCTAATAGATGATATTTTAGCTGAGCCTCTTATTGGTGCACATCGAGATCGTGATGGTGCAGCAAAAGCTATAGGAGATTACTTCCTTAGTGAACTTTCAAAACTTCGTGAAATGAGCGAAGAAGAAAGAATGGAAGCACGTTATGCTAGACTTACTGGTATGGGTGCTTACTCAGAATAAAACTTAGTTAATCTAAGAGTAACTCAAACTCTTTAGCAGGTAAAGGTTTAGATTTTAAATAACCTTGGAAAACATCACAGTCATTATCTGTTAAAAATTGAAGTTGCTCTGTTGTCTCTACCCCTTCTGCAAGTACTTTAAATCCAAGTTTATGACCTATACTAATAATTGTAGTAACTACTTCTTTGTCATGTTGTTCACTACTTATATCATCTACAAAACTTTTGTCTATTTTTAATACATCTAGTGGAAACATTTTTAAGTAAGATAGAGATGAGTAGCCAGTACCAAAATCATCAAGGGCAATATTAAAACCTAACTCTTTTATAGAGTTAAGTATTAAAATAGTTTCAGCTTCTTTATTAACTAAGGCACTCTCTGTTAGTTCTATCTCTAAGTTTTTTGGATCAACACCAAATGAATTTGTTTTGTTTTTTAGAGTTCTAACCAGATTATCGTCATAAAATTGTTTTGCAGATATATTGATTGCTAGTACAAAATCATTATTTACAATACCGTTATTTAACCAAAGTTTAATCTGTTTAGATGCTTCTTCTATAACAAAATTACTTATTATATGGATTAGACCCGTTTCTTCTGCGACTGGTATAAACTCAAAAGGCGGAATAATAGTTCCATCTTTTTTGATCCACCTAATTAAAGCTTCTGCACCAACTACTTTATTTGTTTTAAGGCATACTTGAGGCTGATAAAATAATATTAGCTCATTATTAGATATAGCTTCTTTCAGTTTTGATTCGATCTCAACTCTATCTTTAGCTGCTTTTGTTAATTTTTCATCATAGTATGCAAAAGTTCTTCTACCTTTTTCCTTAGCAGCAAATAAAGCTGCATCGGCACTACGGTATATTTCACTAAAACTTTCTCCATTACTAGGGTATGTTGATATACCAATACTACTACTTAATTTTACTTCCATATTATTTTGCAAAATTATAGTTTTATTTATGAAAGCTATTAATTCATAAGCTATTCTCTCAATAACTTCTTTTTTGTCTACATGCTTAAGCAAAATTGCAAATTCATCTCCACTTAGGCTATAGACTATATGATTATTATGTTGAAATTTATTTCTTAAATTTGTAGCTATATTTTTTAGTAACTGATCACCAGTAGCATGTCCATAACTATCATTAATATCTTTAAAATGGTCAATATCCAAAATCATTAAAGTAAATTTATCTATATTTGATTCAATAGATTTTTCTATCTCTTTAGATAGAGAATTTTTATTTGCTAAATGTGTTAGACTATCATTATATACCAGAAAGTTTAGTTTTTTTGCATTTTTATTTAAGCTTTTTCTACTTTTATAAAGTTTTATATTGACTATTAACAAGTATATTATGAGAGTAATTAGTGATATAACAAATATTATAAATAAAATTTTATATTTTTTTACAATATCTTCTAGTGTAAATTTAAGTTCATGATCAAAAGGTGGAAGTCTTAACTCTCTTAGCATCTCTGTTACAACATTATAGTCTAAAGGTATATACCACCCCTTGTAATTGCCTTTTATAGCTGCTTCATCTGTAGATTTAACTTTAAATAGTGATTCAGCTATAGTTTTTTTTGTCTCATTATCAATATGTGATAGTGCTGCAAATGGCCATTCTGGATATAGAGTAGTTGATATATAAAACGGATAATCCGCATACTTCTTATTTATAACTTTATAGTTATTTATATCTATCTCTTTTTCATCAATTAGGTCTTCTAAAACACTTGTACGCAAAAATGCTACATCTACTTTTTTTGATTTAAGTAGTTGGATCGTTTTTCTATGTGGCATATCTGTAAAAGTAACATCTTTTTCATTTGGAACCGGTAAATTATTATCAAGCATCTCTTTTAACTGTGCCTGATATCCACCAAGGGAACCTTTTTTAACTGCTGCTATTTTTTTATTTTTTAAGTCTTTAATACTTTTAATGTCATCTCTATCTGCTAAGGTTAAAATCACACCACCAAATGAAGATATGTCAGTACCTTTTTTAGAGTATATAACTGTGGCAAGTCTAAAAAGATGTGCATTTTTTTCATGGATTATATAGTGAGCTGGATTTGTTAATAGAAAGTCAATTTTTCTTTCTTTCATAGCTAAATTGATCTCATTATAAGTCATTGGGATTATTTCAAACTTGCTATTTTTAATAGTACTTGTCAAATACTCAGCAGTTTTTTCCCATTTATCAATAGTATGTTTTTTTAGGTCTATAGATAAAACACCTATTTTATAAAGCTTAGATTCATTTGCACTTAATATTGTGACACTTAGAAATATTATGTATAGTATTTTTATGATCATTAATAAACCTTATAAATTATTAATTAAATATTAACGTATATTGTATGAATATATTATTAAATCTTATATAAGTTTATTTTATATTCTTTTCTTTATTTTTATCTTCGTATAGTGGATCAAGCTTTGGTCTTTTTAGCATTTTACTATGCTTAGAAAACTTGATCAGGTCTTCTACTGTTCTAATATCTTTATCTAGGTTTTTCATACATATTTTGAAAAGCTCATAAGTTGTTATTACATCACTCATAGCTCTATGGTGTGAAGCATCTGGATATAAGTTAAAGAACTGATTTAAGTATGAAAGAGAGTACCTGTAAGATACAATAGTCCTTTGGGCAAGTTGAAGTGAACATAATGAACGGTTAAGTAAAGGAGGTAAGCCAATACGTTGCATACTTGAAGATATAAAATTATAATCAAATTTTACATCGTGGGCTATAAATATAGCATCACCTAAAAACTCTTTAAATTTATATAGTACCTGTTTTATATTTGGTGCATCTTTTGTGTCTTCTGCACTTATACCTGTTATTTCTGTTATATGTTTGTTGATCTCTTTAGTATGTACTAGAGATTCATATCTGTCTATAATTTCAAAGTTTTTAATTTTTACAGCACCTATCTCAATGATCTGATGTTTATCTACCTTTGATCCATTAGTTTCAATATCAACTATACAAAACTCTGCATCTTCTATTTTTAAAAACTTTGTAGCGAAAAAATAGTTTCCATGATGTTTTTTGATCTCTAAACCTTGTGAATGCCATAGTTCTAAAACAAAATCTAAATCATTACCAAGCTGATCTTTTAAATGCTCTCTTGCTAGACCTTTGTTTGAAAGTTTATGGATACTTTTATCATTAAGAGAGATATTTTTATTTAGCATTATTTATAAATTCTTTTACTTTTTGCGGGTCTTTTTTTCCATGGCTGATTTCAACCCCGCTACTTACATCCACACCATAAAATCCATAACTTTTAAGGTCATTTACATTTTGTGGATCTAGTCCGCCTGCAAGTATGATCTTTGAACATTCAACATTCTCAAACCATTCTATATTTATACGTTTACCTGCTCCGCCATAGGCTTCACAATATGCATCTACTAGTCTGTATTCATCGCTGTATTTTAAGATGTCATTTTTGTTTTTTGCACGGATAACTTTTATATGAGGAACTATTAAGTCTTTATATAGATCATCTTTTACATCAAAGTGAAGTTGTGCAAGAGTAGCACCTGTTTTTTGGCATGTAGAGTTAATTGTTTTGGCGTCAACATTTACAAACAGGGCTACTTTCTCCACAAATGGAGGAAGTTTTGAGATGATCTTTTTAGCGTCTTCTATAGATATATATCGTGGAGATTTTTCATAAAAAACAAAGCCAAGAGCATCTGCACCAGCTTCAATAGCGTTCATTGCGTCTTCGTATGATGTTATTCCACAAATTTTACAACGCATTAGATTTGTAAACTCTTTATAGCTTCTTCTTTGCTTTTATGTTTAAACACATAGCTTCCGGCAACTACAATATCAACACCTGCGTCATTAAGCAGTCCTATGTTTTGATCACTAACACCGCCGTCTACTTCAATGAGACAATCTGGATTTATTTTATTTCTCATTTCATTTAGTTTTCTGGCTTTTGGAATTACCGAGTCGATAAAACTTTGTCCTCCAAACCCAGGATTAACGCTCATTAATAAAACCATATCAAGATCACCTAGTAGATATTCTATAGATTCTGGTGGAGTGTGCGGATTTAAAACTATAGCTGGTTTGATTCCGTATGATCTTATCTTTTGAATCAAACGGTGAGGGTGCTTTTCTTCTTCAATATGAAAAGAGATATATTCAGGCTTCAGAGGTGCAAAAAGTTCGACAAAAAATGTATTATTCTCTACCATTAGGTGGATATCTAAAGGTTTTGTAGCACATTTGGCGACACTTGAGACTACTACCGGACCAATTGTCAAATTTGGTACAAAATGTCCATCCATAACATCTACATGAACAAAATCACAACCTGCAGTACAGATCTCTTCTACATCTCTTTGAAGATTACCAAAGTCAGCAGATAAAATACTAGGAGCTACTTTCATCATTAAAAGTCCTTTGAAAATAATTTTGGAATTGTATCTAAATCAGGTTTATCTAGTTAAGAAAAAAAGAAATTTTTCATTATCAAAGACTAGATCTACTTGAACACCTTTCTTGTCTTGAGCAACTTCAAGCAAATCATCTATAGAGTGGTAGGTTCTAGGAAGTGTAATATTTACACTCACATCATGATCACTCAGTAAAGACTTAACTTTACCACCAACTATATTAACAAGCTCTGCAAGAGTATCTAGGATCATTTCAATGTCATCTGTAGTTTCACCGATCAGAAGCTCACACGCTTTTTTTGCGATCTCTTTTGGAAATACAAGTATAACCATCCCATCTATATCTCCATAAAAGCCTATAGATGATGCTATTTTTCCATCTGTTTCTTTTATGTCTATTTTACTAACTTCTGCAGCTTCTTTTGAAGCTTTTGAGTTAGTCATCATCTCAACTGTAGCAACAGTTGCGTCTATAAAATCAGGAAGTTTCCCAACAATAGCTTTATTTAGAGCACGCTTACTTTTTACATTAGATGCACTACTTGCTCCTAGTTCTTTTAAAAGTTCTTTATTCCCTAAAATATCATCCATTTGAGCATAAAAAACTATCCCAGCATCTTCCATGTTCTCTTGGAATGTATCTTGAATTTTTTCACCGCTTAGTCCAACAAAACATATAGTTGCATTGTATTCAGCTGCACTTGTTGCTAGTTTTGAAAAGAAGTTAAGAGCATGTATGTTCATACTTACAACTTTATAAGCATCAAATATAAAAAGTCTAAAACCTACATTAAGAGAGTTGTTATGATAAGCTATGTTAAAAGTGTTTCCTATCTCATTGTCTAAAAATGCTGATACAGTATAGATGATGGCATTTCCAGTAACTCTCGTTGCAATATTTTCACCCATTTGACCTAGATACGTGTCTTTTATAATGTTGTCATAAGAGCTTTGGTTTGCACTTTTTTCAGTAAACTCTTCTTTTGTCTGACAAACTATAGGGTTATGTCCAAAATCGTGCAGTTCTATAGCCATAGCGGTTCTTTGTGACTTGTCCTCACTGTATAAAAGAACATTTGAGTTTTGATTTTTAAAGCTGTTTGAGAAAAGTGTAGCATTATTATATGTGTTAAATATTGAGAAGTTAATTTTGTTTTCATAAAATCTAGTAATAGCTAGGTATTTTTTATGATCAACATCACAGAAACCTACAGTTATACTTTTTTTATGCCTAACTTTTGAGAAAAGTTTTACAAAAACATCTAAGCCATTTTTATTGAAAAATACAACTTTTTTTAAAGATACCAAGATCATATCTGCATTTAATTCAGCAGTAGCTTCTATATCTTCTAAGTTTAAAAAAGAGGCAGTGTTATTACCGTCTAAAAAACCTTGTGGTGAAAAAAGACCTATACCATTTTTTAGTAGTGCTCTCATGCGATCTCCATAACTTGTGAAAACTCTTCATAAATATCATCGATATACTCTACTTGAAAGTCTATAAAGTCATTTAAAGAAGCTTTTACAAACATAGGTTGAGATAACTCATAAAATAATAAAAGATGCATCCATTTAGCGAGCATATTTATTTTTTGATCTTTTGCAGGATAAAGACCAGAAGAACTATAAACTATGTCTGAAATCTCGGCTGGCATATCCCATTTTTTTGCTATTTGATCACATATATCAAAAAGAGAAACACCACAAAGTCTTTCTAAAATTGTATTGTAGTCCAAGTTATTTACGCTTCTTAGAAGTTCAACATCTTCTTTTACTTTTGAAAAAAGAGCTTCTGATACTATGATACTTGCTGGTAAAAGAGATATGGCACTTTCAATCTCTTTGTCTACTATACCCAAATGTTCAAGTATTTTATTCCATTTAAACGATAGTTGTGCTTGAAGTTCATGAAAAGTTTTTTCATTTAAGTCAAAAAGTTCCCATTTTTTAGGGGATAAAAGATTCATCATATAGTTATATATCGTTTGTTGAGTTGTAGGAAGACCTAGTATTCCGAAAATCTGACCTACTTCATGAACTTCTTTTCTAAATCCATAAATAGGTTTATTTACAAGGTTTATCAAGTAACTTTTCAGTGCTAAGTCTGTTTCTGCAACTTTAGCAGCCTTAGAGAGTTCTCCGTTGTTAACAATTCTCATAGTCTCTTGTAGAATCTTTGGTGTAGGCGGAATTTGTTCTATAAATGTATCTATATCTTGATTTGTTACCATTTAAATACTTTATTGTGAATTTAATGAATTTTATCTTTTTTTGTATAAAATATGTATTAAGAAAATGTATATTTATATTTAAGTTGGAGTTTTGCTTTAGTTTGGTATAATTCGCAACTTTTAAAATCAAATTAAGGATTTCAGATGGCTAGAAGATGCGCTATTAGTGGCAAAGGCCCTATGAGTGGGAACAATGTTTCTCATGCTAAAAACAGAACTAAACGTCGTTTCTTACTTAACTTAAGAACTGTAAGAATTACACAAGAAGATGGAACTACAAAAAAAGTAAAAATCTCTGCAAGAGAATTACGTACACTTAAGAAAAATTCTTAAGGAAAAAATATGAATCTTTTATCAAGGATTCGTAAGTTTCTTCATTGGGAGGTAACTCCCAAACCAAATGTAAAACTTCTACCTGAAGTTTACCCCCTTTTAAGACCATTCCGTTTACCACTTATTTTAACTGTACTGACTATGATGATTGGTACTATTGGTTATGTTGTAATTGATGGTTTTGATCTTATGGATGCAATCTACCAAACAGGTATTACGTTTACCACAGTCGGATTTGGTGAAATAGCTCCAGTTTCAGATGCCGGACGTATATTTACGATCACACTTATTATTGCTGGATTTGCAGTTTTTTCAAGTGCCATAGGTATATTGGTCGCAGAGTTAAATAGAGGGCATATTCTTGCCATTTTAAAGGAGCGTAGAATGTTATACAAGATCGCAAGACTTAAAAAACATTTTGTAGTTTGTTATCACAATGATTATACACTTGAAGTTACAAAAGAACTTAGAAAAAATCATATCCCTTTTGTTGTAGTAGATCCAAGACCAGAGATACATGAATGGGCTAGAGAACATAATTATCCGGTTTATTTAAATGAAGAACCACATGCAGAAGAAACAATGCTTAAAGCACATCTTGCATCTGCAAAAGGTTTGATAACACTATCTGATTCTATATCTGATAATATAGCACTAATAGCATCTGTTAGACTTTTTGAAAAAGAGCATCATTTGCCACGTCCTTACTATGTGATCTCAGCTGCTGAACTTACTGGTGATGTTGATAAGCTTAAAAAGCTTGGAGCTGATACTGTTGTATCTCCAACTAGACTTACAGCACAAAGGGTGAGTGCTATGGCAGCACGTCCAGATATGGAAAACCTGCTTGAAGAGTACCTGTATAAGAGTGATAACCCTATAGATATGCAAGAGATTGAAGTACCTAAGTATTCTTGGGCTGTGTTAAAGAAACTAAAAGAGACACACTTAAGACAGATAACAAACATATCTGTAGTGGGAATTACTAAAAAAGATGGTAAGTTTATATCTGTTCCAAAAGGTGATGTGCTTATAACAAGTGAATGTAAATTACTTGTTATCGGTACACAAGCAGATATAAGAACTGCTAAAAATTTAATAAGAAGAAGAGATAAGCCAAAGGAGCTTAGAATTGTATAAATTAACAAGTTTAGAGAATGGAGTATGTAGTAGTGAAGGTTTTTTCGCTGATGGTATAAGCGCAGGTCTAAAAGCTAATAACGCTTTAGACATGGCATTTATATACTCAGATACACCATGTGATGTAGCATCTGTGTTTACGACAAACAAGATGGCAGCAGCACCTATTAAACATTTTAAAGCAAAAGGCGAATTTAAAACAAACTTTGTTTTAATCAACTCTAAAAATGCTAATGCTATGACAGGAAAAGCAGGTGTTGAAGATATAGATGAGATCATGGAGTGTTTTAGCGATAAACTAAACCCTGTAATGAGCTCAACTGGTGTGATCGGTGTAAGACTTCCAAAAGAGAAGATCATAGCAGGGACTAAACTTTTTGATATTACACAAAAAAATCCTGCAAACGCTGCAAAAGCGATCATGACAACTGACAGTTTTTCTAAAGAGTGTGCATATAAAGTTGAACTTGAAGACGGTAGCAGTTTTAACATAGGTGCTATGGCTAAAGGTGCAGGGATGATCAACCCTGCAATGGCTACAATGCTTTGTTTTATAACTACAGATGCAGATGTAAATGCGGTAGATATGCAGAAGATATTAGATGAAGTTACAAAAACTACTTTTAATGCGGCAAGTGTTGATGGTGATACATCTACAAACGATACTGTGATGGTTCTGGCAAACAAAAAAAGCGGAGCTTATGACAAAGAAGCTTTTAGAGATGCACTACACAAAATAATGCTTTTCTTGGCACGTGAAATGGTACGTGACGGTGAGGGTGCTACAAAACTTGTAACATATGACATAACAGGTGCAAAAGATGACAAAGAAGCAGAGATCGCAGCTAAAGCATTGTCTGATTCACTTCTTGTAAAAACAGCTCTTTACGGTGAAGATCCAAACTGGGGTCGTATAGCATCAACGATCGGTGCAAGCGGAGTTGAATCGGATGAGATGAGTTTAAAGATCTGTTTTGACGATGTTTGTGTATATGATAAAGGTCAAGTTTATTTTGACTCTTCAATGGAAGCAAAAGCCGCAGAAGTTATGAAAAAAGATATATTTACAATCTCTTGTGATCTTGGAATCTCAAATGGAAGCTTTAAAGCTTACGGATGTGATCTCGGCTATAAATATGTAGAGATCAATGCAGACTACAGAACGTAGTCTGTCGCTTCTAGGAACTGATTTTATTTTTCTTCTGCTTTTCTCTTTAAGGCTATATTCATTTGATGATATCCTTCAGCTATCACATCTGGCGGCAGATCAGCAAAGTTAATTGCAAATCCTGAAAAATCTTCATTATGTTTTAACAGTGTTTTTCCGCTCTCACCGGACTCTAGTATAAAGCTGTGCACACCGTAAAAAACACCTTTGATCCCTCCGCCCCATGTAATCTCTTTGTTTTTAACTATTCGCATCATGTGCGGGGGTATTTCTACTTTTTTTCCATCTGGTCTTATAACATCTATTTTAAGCTCAGAACCTTCTTCAAACTTACCGCTAATGTTTGCATGATAAGGGTTCCAGTTGGGATAGTTTTTAAAATTTGCAAGAATATTATAGACCTTTTCTTTTGTTGCATCTATCTCAACTGCCGTCCTGATAGAGATGCTGGAACATCCACTTAACATCAGTATAAATGTAATTAATCCAAAGGCGATAATATATTTAGTATATAACATATTTGACTCCCTAACTAAGATACCATAATTATACGACATTAAAAACTTATAGGTCAGGCAAAAGATGCAATGTGTCTGATATAATATGCAATTATGAGTATAAAAAAAGATACAAAACGAAGTTCTTCAATGCAGTCAGTTATGGCACTTGTTACTTATATGATAAATAATGGCATAGAACTTCAAGAGATTGCAGATGCAGCTTCTTGTGATCTTGCAGTTTTTAGTGATATGGATCAAAGACTCGCATATACACAAATTCAACAGATATGGCACCTTGCCATAAAGCGTTTTATAGATTATGAACTTGGTTTTAAAGTAGCTTCAAATATTACGTTAAACAACTTGGGTGTAGTTGGTTATATTATTTTAAGTGCACCAACTCTAAAAGATTCGCTAGAAAGACTGTGCCATTATCATTCAATAATCAGCGAAGGAGTTAGTTTAAATATTGTACAAAAAGATAATATGCTAGGTGTTGAATGTAAATTATGTGATGAAAAACCGATTGTTCTAAGAGAGGTTGTAGATACCTTTTTCTCAACCATTATTCAAATTTTTAAGCACTATGCTGGCGAGTATATAGCTTTATTAGATATGGAGTTGCAGTATTGTGCAAATTCGGTTCAAGTATACAAAAATACTTTTGGAGTTGTACCGAAGTTCTTCAAAGAACGTAATATTATGTGGTTTGATGCATCATTTTTAGATCAAGTTAATAAATGTGCTGATAAAGAGACTTTCAATATTTTAAAATTTCAAGCAGACAAACTGCTCGATGAACTTACAAGTGAATCCTTCAGTGCCGAGATCAAAAGAAATATTTATAAACAGATTTTCGATTGTGAAAAACCATCCATAAAAAACACTGCAGAGAACATCGGATATAGCAAAAGAGCACTTCAGTACAAACTCTCTGAACAAAATACATCTTTTAGAATATTACTGGAGCAGAGCAGACAAGAGATCGCAAGCAAATCTTTAAAAGAAGGTGTGAGCTCTTCAGACACAGCTTTTTTACTTGGATATTCTGATTTGAGTGCTTTTAACAGAGCGTTTAAAAAGTGGTATGGGACTACTCCGAGTGGATTTAAGAATATGACATAATCATAAGTATTATAATTATTATTACACCTGAGTAACAATCCAGGTATGCATTGATTATAGATAAGTTTCTATCTTCTCTTGTTTGTATACTATCAAAATATTCTTGAAAATGTTTTGAACGGCTCATAATAATCTCATTATTTTTATTTTATAAATTTAGTAAATATTATTAGCGGTAAAGTATTTATTAATGTAAAATAACATAAAATGTTTTCAAGTATTTTGTAAAATGCTTGAAAGGTATTTATGAAAGTTTTTATAGTTTTATTTTTAATATTAAATTCGTTATATGCGCTACGCTTATCAGATAAGCTTCCAAACAATGCTCCAAAGTTTATTAACTCATTTGAGTGTTTTAGTGAAGATGACAAGCTTATGCTTTATACATATATGCTTGCACTAGATTATCGTATGAATAATGTAGATAATATGGAAAATCTGAAAAAGAGTGATCTAGATTATTGGAGAATGTGGCATATTGTAAGTGATATTAGACAAAAGTGTAAGTTATACTATAAATTTGACGATCAGTTGGAGAATATACTAGTACCAACAGAAGTTAGAAAAAAAATATTAAAAAAATTGCGTCGTGTAGAGGGGAGAATTAATACCGACGGATCTTCTGAATTATCAAAAAGAATGAGAGAATATGATGCAAAATTAAAAGCGATGGTACTGGCAAAAAAGCCGAAGTTTTCAATCGAAAAACCTTTGAAAAATTCTCCTGATT
>Ga0193953_1000939_pt1 | contig 14433 bp, 9 predicted proteins | sample BB_4_MG_FD_140325 | JGI IMG/M metagenome (GOLD analysis project Ga0193953, IMG submission 140325) | Microbial mat bacterial communities from the Broadkill River, Lewes, Delaware, United States - BB_4_MG | ecosystem: Environmental > Aquatic > Freshwater > River > Microbial mats | place: USA... | reverse complement strand
GAATCTGTAATTAAGAAGAAACAAATTAAAATGAAAAAAGAAATATTAATTGGTTTCATTGTGGCTTTAATTGCTACTTCCTTCGGATGTTTTGTTTTTATTGAATTTTTTTCAAATTTTGATTTCGATAAAAGTATAACTTTAATTAAAGAAGGAAATCTTGAAGGAAGAGTTCTTGTACTAGGATCTTTGGCTAATTTTTTTGTGTTTTATGTATTTCTTAAAAAGAAACAAATTTATAGAGCAAGAGGAGTTTTAATGGAAACAATTGTTGTGGCATTAACTGTTCTAATGCTAACAATTTTCAATAATTAATTATAAGTTATGAAATATTATATTATTTCTGGAGAAGCATCAGGTGATTTGCACGGTTCTAATTTAATGAAAGCTTTATATGAAAAAGATGAGAATGCTGATATTAGATTTTGGGGAGGTGATTTAATGGAGCAGGTAGGAGGAACTTTAGTTAAGCATTATCGTGATTTGGCATTTATGGGATTTGCTGAGGTTGTAATGAATCTTGGTACCATATTAAAAAATATAAAATATTGTAAAGAGGATGTGTTAAAGTTTAAGCCAGATGTTTTGGTTTTAATTGATTATCCTGGATTTAATATGCGAATTGCTGAATTTGCAAAAAAACAAGGAATAAAAACGCATTATTATATTTCACCTCAAATTTGGGCGTGGAAAGAAAATCGTATCAAAAAAATAAAACGAGATGTTGATGAAATGTCTGTTATTTTACCTTTTGAAAAAGATTTTTATGAAAATAAACACAATTTTCCTGTACATTTTGTTGGGCATCCATTAATAGACGCAATTGCAAACAGGTTTCAAATTGATGAACAGGCTTTTAGAGAAAAGTATAAATTAACGAATAAACCAATAATTGCGTTATTGCCTGGTAGTAGAAAGCAAGAAATAAAAAAAATGCTTTCTGTTATGCTTAAAATGGCAGATAAGTTTCATGATTATGAATTTGTTATTGCAGGTGCACCTAGTCAGGATTTCGAATTTTATCAGCAATTTATGAATGAGGAAAATGTACAATTTATTAGCAATAAAACGTATGAGTTGTTTTCAATCTCTTATGCAGCAATTGTAACTTCTGGTACCGCAACATTAGAGGCAGCCTTGTTTAAAGTTCCAGAAATAGTTTGTTATAAAACAAGTTGGATTTCCTATCAAATAGGAAAACGTTTAGTTAATTTGAATTATATCTCTTTGGTGAATTTGATAATGGATAAAGAAGTTGTGAAAGAGCTAATTCAAAATGAATTCAACGAGCAAAATTTAGAATCGGAGCTTCATAAAATTTTAGAAGGAAAACATCGTGATTTAATGTTTGAAAATTATTTTGATTTGGAACGAAAACTAGGAGGGAAAGGAGCTTCTAAAAAGGTTGCTGAATTAATTGTGAAATAAGTAAAGGTCAAAATTTTTAATAAAAAAAGAGCTTCAGCATTAATTCTGAAGCTCTTTTTTATATATATATGATGGGTATTATTTGCAAACGGCTTCTAAGGTATCTTCAATATCTCCTGGTGTACTCATAATTTTCATAAAAGTTCCCATAGTTAATTCAGGCCAGTGTAAAGCAATTCTATATTTTCCATGCAACATTGTTGCTTCTTTTCCTTGTAAAATAATTTCATAAGGCAGTGCAGCAACATGAGCTTCTCCAATTTTTGGTAAAAAAACAGATTCACCATCTTCTTTGCTTTGTAATCCAACTCCAAAAACAGCTACTTTTTGATCGTTATATACTATTTTGTATACTTCTACTGTGTTTCCTTTTTGTGCTTTTAAGTTGTTCTCAATAACCTTTAAACCTTCTTCAAACGAAGAGAATTCATTAAGAGAAACAGGGTCAGAAAAATAAGGCATCATTATTTTGTAATGATATTTTTTTAATTTATCAGCTTTAATTTTTCCTCCAAAAGGTTTAAACTCATTTCCTAATACCGAAAAAGTAGTTTTTAAATCGGTATTAAATTTTTGAAATGTACTTTTAAAAGTATTGTAGTTAGTACCTAAATAGGCTCTTAAAATATAATCTGGGTTTGTGTAAGAAAGTATTACTTTACCATCTTTTTGTTCTAGTCCAACTTTAAATGCTGCAGCTAATGCACCTCTATCGGTAACCTTAACAACAGTGTTCTTTAAATCTTCTCTTGTAAAGGCAATTACTTTTAAAGTGCTCTTATTAGCAGGGTTGTAATCTCCTAAAACTGTAAAAGAATTGGCTTTTAATGTTTCAATAACTTTGCTTGATAATTGCTCAATTGTTTCGTTTAATTCTCCTATTTTAACATAAGGCGATAACTCTTGTGCCCATGAATTTAATGATAAAATAAAAACTGTGATGGTGCTGAAAATTAGTTTTTTCATTATTTCGGATTTTAGATTATTCAAAACTATGGTATATTAAAAATGGCTATACTGATAAAAATCAGTCTGTAACAAATGTTACTAGTTTCTAATTTCGGTGAATAGCATTTCAATATGGGTTTTTGTTTTACTGAAAAGGGAAATATTAAAACTTTTAATTCTCTATTAGAGTTGACTTTTATTAACTCAATTTAATTGAATATTCTGAGTTAAATATTTTTAGTAGTTTTATCGAGCTATGATAAAATTTATGAAGTTTGTTCCTGTACAACTGACTTTCTTTTTAATACTAGGAATACTAACTGGTTATTTAATTAATATTGAGCCTATCCATCTTATATATTTGTTTGGTGTGATTATGCTTGTTTTTGTTTTCGTTTTTTTAAGAGCAAATCGTCTGTATAAAGTTTCTAGTTCATTTACAATAAGTGTTTTTTTAATTTCCATTTTAATTGGTATAACTTCAATTACTATTAATAAAGAAATAAACAATAAGCTTCATTATTCAAATAATTCAAATTTTAAGGAGCAAGAAGCAATTCCAGCAATTATTCACATTGAAAGAGTTTTAAAACCAAATTTGTTTTACGAAAAATTTGTTGGTGAAGTCCTACAATTTGATGGAAAGAAATCCATCGGAAAAATACTAATTAATGTCAAGAGAGATAGTTCAAGTAATAGAATTATGGTTGATGATCGATTTACTGTAAAAAGTAATTTTAATGAGATTAAAAAGCCATTGAATCCTTATATGTTTAATTACAAGAAGTACTTACAGAATAAACAAATTCACCATCAGATTTATTTAAATAAGGAACAGTTATTTAAACTTAATAATGACACATATAGTTTTAAAGGAATTGCGGCAAATGTTAGATATGAAATTAATGAATCCTTAAAAGCAAGTGGATTTAAAAACGAAGAGTTAGCATTAATAAATGCAATGCTGCTAGGGCAAAGGAATTTCATGACAAAAGATTTACTTGAAAGTTATTCAGGTGCTGGTGCAATTCATATTCTTGCTGTATCAGGGTTGCACATTGGAATTATGTTGATATTGTTAAATTTCATTTTCAAGCCACTTCATTATTTAAAAAATGGAAAGTTATTAGCTGCTTTTTTAATAATTCTTTTACTTTGGATATATGCTTTAATAGCGGGATTCTCAGCTTCTATTGTGCGTGCTGTAACTATGTTTACGGCCTTAACAATAGGAATGTATTTAATAAAAAGATCCAATGTTTATAACACTTTAGTGGTTTCTATGTTCTTTTTGTTAATATTCAATCCATTTTATTTGTTTGATGTTGGTTTTCAATTGAGCTATTTAGCCGTTTTTTCTATAGTATGGATTCAACCAAAATTATATAAAAGTTGGAAACCTTCAATATGGTTTCTTAGAAAAGGATGGCAATTATTTACGGTTTCAATTGCAGCTCAAGTTGGTATACTGCCTTTAAGTTTGTATTATTTTCATCAATTCCCAGGGTTATTCTTTTTATCTAACCTAGTATTAATTCCTGCAGTTGGCGCAGTTTTAGCTGTTGGAATACTTGTTATAGCGTTATCTTATTTTGAAGTTTTACCTGAGTTATTAAAAGAATTATACGAGAATACCTTGTATTTTATGAATGCTTTTGTGAAATGGGTGTCTAGTCATGAAGCTTTTATAATAGAAAATATAACTTTTTCTTCAGCATTAATGCTTTCATTTTATCTAGCAATATTTGTAACTTTAAAATGGACTGAAAAAAGAAATTTTAATCGCTTTATTTTAGTTTTAGGGGCATTGATAATAGTGCAAACAGTATTTGTTTTTGAGAAATATCAATTGGAATCATCTGAAGAATTTATAGTGTTTAATACCCAAAAAGAAAGTGTTATAGGAATTAGAAAAGGCTCTCGTCTTAATATGTTTTCCGAAGAGCCTAAAACAATTAATGAATATATTTTGAAACCGTTTTTGGTTGGGAAAGGTATTGAGAATATGTTGCCAATTGAACAAAATAAAAAACTATATAAGTTTAAAAATGAAATAGTTTTATATGTAGATAGTTTAGGGTTTTATAATTTCAATTCGATTAAGCCAACAATGATAGTTCTACAAAATTCACCAAAAATTAATTTGGATAGGCTACTTCAGGAATTGAAACCAAAAGCTGTGATTGTAGATGGAACTAATTATAAAAGTTATGTTGAAAGATGGAGAGTTACTTGTGTAAAAAATAAAACTCCCTTTCACAATACAATGCAAAAAGGAGCTTTTATTTTAAAATGACAATTGTATTTAGTCTTTAAATTCAGCTTTGAAATTAGAAGAATAATTTTGCCAATCTTCTTGAGATTTAATGTTTTTATAATCGTCAGAACTAAATAATTTTAAATGTAATTCTATTTGACTAGCTGTTTTATATCCAGGAATAGGTCCAATTAAATTTGCTTCTTCGTCTAAATAAACAATTGTTGGAAAAGATCTAATTCCGAAATATTGTGATAGTTGGTGAGAACTATTACGTCCTTTCTTATTTGGGTCGAAATTCGGATTTGTAAACTTTTGATCTTTAAATGAAACTATATCATTTCCTTCAGCATTGAACTTTACAGCGTAATAATGTTTATTTATGTAATTTACTACATCTTTATTTGTGAAAGTTTCTTTGTCCATTTTTTTACACCAACCACACCAGGAAGTATAGGTGTCCATTATTATTTTTTTTGGAGTTACTTTTTGAGCAGCCAGAGCTTCTTCAAATGACATCCATTTTATTTCTTGCGCTGTAAGTGATAAGCTAAAAAATGTAAGTAATAAAATAAGTGTTTTCTTCATGTTGTTAAATCTAAATTCTTAAATGATAATCTGTCTGTTTGTCGCAAATATAACACCAAAATTACAAAGTCCCTATAAATAGAGACTTTGTAAAAATATTTATGTTAAAACTGATTATTTATCAATTCCGTGCATCATTCTTTTTAGTGGTTTATTTAAGCTTAAAATTATAATCCCAGCAATAAATGGAATGATTGTAAAAATTAAGAAAAATCCAGATAAACCAATATTTTCAGCAATTCCATCAGAATATTCTGCCATAATTGAAGCTAGTTTTCCTGCCATACCAGTAAATACATACCAAATACCAAATAGGAAAGCCAACATTCGTGCTGGAGCCAACTTACTAACATAAGATAAACCTACTGGAGATACAGAAAGTTCACCCATTGTGTGTAACAAGAATGCTAATAATAACCAAACCATGCTTACAGAAGCAGTTTGTGCACCAGGTTCAATACCCATTGATCCTATAGCTAACATTCCAAATCCTGCAGATAACAATGTTAACCCAATAAAGAACTTTTGAGGTCCAGAGAAGGTGTATTTTTTCCAAAACATTGAGTAAAGTGGTGCCAGAGAAATAATAAATACTGGGTTTAATATTTGAAACCAAGAAGTATCAACTAAAGTTGCTTCAGCAGTAATTTTGTCATAAACTCTAAATAACACTAATACCCAAATAATGATAAAACTAATACTGGTAAATAAGATAGTTAGTGGGTATTTTTTTACGATGGCTTTTGCCAATTTATAAATTACCCAAGTTAATACTAGCATTGGAGCAATAGACAAGATAAAATCAATTATTTTATAAAATAACCCCCAGTTTCCTTCTAATATTCTGTTAGTGTAATCTTTTGCAAAGATGTTCATTGTAGTACCTGCTTGTTCAAAACTAGCCCAAAAGAATATTACAAAAAATGCAATTATAAAAACAACTTTTAAACGGTCTCTTTCAATTAGTTCAAATCTTTTTAATCGTGTTAAACCTAGTGTAATAAATACGATAAGAGACGATAAGAAAAATAAGCTAGACATATCAACAGATATGTTTTTTCCAAAGGCTTCAAAAGAGAATAAGTTCTCAACTAAGAAATGACTCCCTCTTGATACTACAGAATATAACCCATCAACAATCCAAGAAATAGCGAAAAACCCACCTATACCTGCTAAAGATAAATCTCTTTGGGTAAACGGAACATCTTTTCCTCCATCTTCAATTTTCACTTCTACACCTTTCATTTTAGGTTGAGAAGCCGCTTTTCCAAATACACTTCTAGCAAAATAAAATTGAAGTAGTCCAAATAGCATAAAAATTCCTGCTAATCCAAATCCCCAAGTCCAGCTAAATGTTTCACCAATCCAACCTACTAATAAAGTTCCAATAAAAGCACCTGAGTTTACGCCCATATAAAAAATAGTGTAAGCACCATCTTTTTTGTCACTTTGAGGAGGATACATTTTTCCTACAATTGATGACATATTTGGTTTAAACAATCCCGTACCAACTACAATTAATAAAAGTCCTAAGTAAAAAACAAATCTTAAATCCATTCCAATTTGTAAATCGGAAATAGCCATAGCTGCATGTCCCATTGTGATAACCATGGCACCTACAATTACTGTTTTAACATGTCCCCATTTATTATCTGCTAACCAACCTCCTAAAAGTGGTAATAGATAAACAAGCATTACATACCAACCAAATAGTGCGTATGCTTCAGTTCTGGTCCATCCCCAACCATCATCTTCAATTTTTGCAACTAAAAATAAAATAAGTAGTGCTCTCATTCCATAATAACTGAAACGCTCCCACATTTCTGTAAAAAACAACACAAACAACCCAACTGGATGTCCAAGTATTTGCGCTTGATCTTTTTCTTGTATATAATCTGACATATATTTAATATTTATAAAACCAAGAATAAATTCTACTCATTTGATTAAGAATTTATTCTTGGTTTTATTGGTTTATATTTTTATGAGTTTCCGTTTACCTCACGAGGTTTAATAACCATTTTATCATAAATTGATAGTGCAATAATTGTCACAATTCCAATTCCAACAATTACATACCAAATTTTATTTGGATTGTAATTTTCCCATAACATTTGAGTCATTTCCCAATGTCCCATTCCAAGTTTTTGCTCAGCTAATGTTAGGTAATCATTTTTTGTAAATGATTCTGTAATTTCAGGCATCTCAATTCCTCTTGTTGTCATTTCAGTTTGTAATAAACTTAATTTGTCTGACCAAGATTGATAAAGGTTACCAGAGATAAGTTTTGTTAAAAAGTTACCTGCAGCAACAGGTAAAAAGTAAGTTCCTTGGTACAATGCTTCTTTTCCTTTTGGAGAAATTAAAGCAATAAATGATGAGAATGTTGGGTTTGTTGTCATTTCACCAATTGCAAAAATCATAGTTCCGAAAATAGTAAACATTACATTGTTAGTATAGAATGTTAACCCAATACCAATTGCGGCAATAATAAATCCTCTAATCATTGCACTTACGTGTCTCATTTTTATTACAAAATAAGAAACAAACATTTGCAAGGTAACAATCATTAAAGCATCAATATTTGTAAACCATTCAGGTTTAATTTGACCGTTCTCACTTAATAAGTGTCCTAATCCAGGCCAAAAATCAGTAATTGCTGCACTCAATGCAGAAGAATCTACCCAGTCTTCAATAAAGTTAGGTAAAGTATAAAATAATTGGTTAAACATTGTCCAGAAACCAACCATCAATATTAAAAGTACTGTTAGTCTAGTATCTTTTACAGCTTCCCAAATTTTTAATAATGAAGTTCTTATAGCTACTGCAAATGATTGCTTTTCAGTTTTTTCTCTATAAGGTTCTTTGAAGAAGAATAAAACCATTAATAAGTTAATTCCAATTACAACTGCTGCCTGAATAAAGATTAATTTCCAACCATAAGTTGATCTTAAGTAAGATGATGAAGCAGGTCCAATAAAACCTCCAATATTCACCATCATATAAAAAATTCCAAAACCTAGAGTTCCGTTAGATTTATTTGTTGATTTAGTAATAATTGCAGATGCAACAGGCTTAAACATGGCAGCACCAATTGCTACAAATAAGAAAACAAAATACATACTCCAGTAAGTATCTACTTCACCCATCATTAAATAACCTGCAATTAAAATTACATAGGCAATTATTAAAGATAATTTATAACCTATTTTATCGGCAATAACTCCAGTGAAAATAGGTAAAAGGTATAATAAACCAGTAATATCAGACATAATATTACCTTTTTGGATATGGTCAAAACCTAATCCTCCTTTATCTGTTGAACCAACAAGGTATAAGGCAAATAGTGTAAATACACCATACCATGCCCAACGTTCCATAAGTTCCATAAAGCTACCAATCCAGAAGGTTTTATTAAAAGAACCTAGGGTGCTTACAAATGATTTTTTTTCTGTGCTCATTTTTGTTTTTATTGTTAAATAAAAAGCCCAGGTAATAAATTACCTGAGCTTATTTGTATAATTATTAATTATTTATAGACATTTAAATTGTACTATCAGTTTATATTACACCGTGCATTAACTTCTTCAGAGGTTTGTTGAATATCATAATTAAAACTGATATACCAACTAAAACAAAACCTAAAGTAGAGAACACTGTTATATATTTTTCTAATCCTTGAGCAGTAGTTAATGCTTCTCCAGTATCACTATGACCACCTGTAAAAGTAGCAATTTTACCACCAACATAATTTGCAATGGCAAAACTCAAGAACCAAGCTCCCATTGCGGTACCTGCAATATTTTTTGGAGATAATTTTGTAACCATTGAAAGTCCAATAGGGGATAAAAATAATTCACCTGTTGTGTGTAATAAGTAAAGTACTACTAATGTAATTAATGGAACTTGATAAGCTTCATTTACAAATTGTAAACCAATATTAGTTACTAAGAAACCTAAAGCTAATTGTAGAATACCAAATGCAAATTTCATTGGAATACTTGGGTTTTTACCGATATTGGCAAGTTTTACCCACATTACTGAGAAAATTGATCCAAAGACAATAATAAAGAAAGGATTAAAGAACTGAGTCATTGAAGCTGGCATTTCCCATCCAAAAATACTTCTGTCAACATTTCTATCAGCAAATAAAGTTAAAGATGTTCCTGCTTGTTCGAAACAAGCCCAGAAAGTAATATTAATTAACATAAAAATGATTAAAGCAATCATTCTATCTCTCCAAATTTTTACTTTTTCAGCAGTATCAGCTGCGATACCTGCTTTTACAAGAGAATAAGATATAAAGATGAACAAACCAACTAGGATGTAGTCCATCCAGCTATTTTGTAAAATTAAAAAGTAAGTAACAGGAATTAACAATAAAGATAAAATTCCTACCATATGAGCTTTATTCAAAGGTCCAAAAACTTTTTGTTTTCCTTCTTCAGTGAAGTTTAACCCTTCAGCGGCAGAATAATTTTTTCTACCAGTCCAGAAAATAATTAATCCTAAAAGCATACCAAAACCTGCTAAACCAAATCCGTATCTAAATCCATAAGTTTCTCCAACATATGCAATAACTGTTGTTGCTAGCAAAGCTCCAATATTAATACCTATATAGAAAATTGTAAAACCAGAATCTCTTCTTGGATCATCATCTTTATATAGTTTACCAACAATTGTGGAGATGTTAGCTTTAAAATAACCGTTACCAACTATTAAGGCTCCCATACCAATCATTAGGAATTCTTCTGAACCACCTAAAATTATAAATTCTCCAATTGCCATTAAAATAGCACCTAACATTACGGCATTTCTATACCCTAAAAATTTATCGGCCATTTTACCTCCAAGTATTGGAGCAGCATATACTAAACCAGTGTATGCACCATAGATAAGAGCAGCATCTGCATCACCTTTCATAAGTGACTTTACTAAATATAGAGTCAAAAGAACTCTCATTCCATAATAACAGACTCTTTCCCACATTTCAGAAAAAAATAGGGTCATTAATCCATCTGGATGCCCTTGTTTAATTTTATTTGCCATAATATTTAATTATTGATTTGATTAAAATGTTTAATTTTTTATTAACCCTGGTTTAGGTTCCTTTATACCTAAATTTTCTTTTATAAACTTTGTCATCTTCGTAAAAAGATGCAATCTAGTGTTTTTTCCTCTATAAATACTGTGTGTTCTATCTGGGTAAATTGCTTGGTCAAATGGCTTGTTTGCTTCAATTAAAGCATTTGATAGGCGCATTGAATTTTGAACATGAACATTGTCATCACCACTTCCGTGAATTAACAAGTATTTTCCTTTTAATAAATGGGCGTAATTAATTGGAGAATTATCATCATAACCAGCAGCGTTTTCTTGTGGAGTTCTCATAAAACGTTCTGTGTAAACAGAATCATAAAACCTCCAACTTGTAACAGGAGCAACAGCAATTGCCATTTTAAAGATATCATTACCTTTTAACAAACAGTTAGTACTCATATGACCACCAAAACTCCATCCCCAAATACCAATTTCATTTTCATTGATAAAAGATTTTTTAGCCAATTGCTTGGCAGCATCAATTTGATCAATAGTTTCATATTTTACTAAATTTAAATAAGTAGATTTTTTGAAATCTGCACCTTTAAAACCAGTTCCTCTTCCATCAACACAAACAACAATATATCCTAAATTGGCAATATGACTGTACCAATAATCATTGGATCCATTCCAACGATTACTCACAGATTGAGAACCTGGACCTGAATATTGAGTCATAAATAAAGGATATTCTTTATTTGAATCGAAATCGATTGGTTTTATCATCCAAGCATTGAACTCCCCGTTTGTAGTTGTTAAGGTGAAGAATTCCTTTGTTGATAAATTGTAATTTTTTAATTTCTCTGAAAGATTGTTGTTGTTTAAAATTTCTTTCAGTTGATTCCCTTTTCCATCGTGTAGCGTATAAATTGAAGGTGTATTTGCATCAGAAAAAGTATTGATAAAGTATTTTAAGTTTTTACTAAAAGCAGCGCTATTAGTTCCTGAGGGATTTGTTAAACGTTTTTTATTTTTTCCATTTAATTTAACTGAATAAACAGTTCTATTGATGGAACCATCTTCAACCGATTGGTAATAAATAGATTTTGTTTTTTCATTTACACCATAAAAATTGGTTACTTCCCAATTTCCATTTGTAATTTGCTTTTTTAACTTCCCTTCATTTGAATAATGATAAATATGATTGAAACCATCTTTTTCACTAGTCCAAATAAAACTATTGTCTTTTAGAAAAGTTAAGTTGTCGTGAATATCAACATAAGCTTTATCAGTTTCATTTAAAACAATTTTGGCAGTTGAATTATTAGCATCAACAAAAAATAAGTTCAAATTGTTTTGATGGCGATTTAAAGTTGTTGCGCTTAAAATATTTGAATCATTTGTCCATTTTATTCTTGGAATGTATTCATAGTTTCCTAAATCTATTAGTGATGTGTTTTTAGAATCTATACGATATAAATTTAAAGTCACAACTGAATTTTTTTCACCTGCTTTTGGGTACTTAAACACCAATTGACTAGGGTATAGTTCTTTACCGGTAACATTCATTGAAAAAGTTGGAACTTCAGTTTCATCAAATCTTAGAAAAGCTAAATTTTTACTATCCTTACTCCATTCAAAAGCTTTTACAAAAGAAAATTCTTCTTCATACACCCAATCACAAATACCATTTATAATGCTATTTTTCTTTCCATCAAAAGTTACTTGAGTAACCTCATTTGATTCTAAATTTTTAATAAAGATGTTATTGTTTTTTGAATAAGCAACTTTTTTACTGTCAGGAGAAAACGTAGGTTCTTGTATTTTATCTTCATCAATTAATTGGAGCGTTTTTGTAGCAATATCATATACATAAAAAACGGCTAAATAGGAATGACGGTAAATAGGTTCTGAATCTACTCCTAATATTAATTTAGTTTCATTATTGTTAAATGAGTAAGATTCGAAATACTTTAAATCTGCTAAATCTTTACTGTCAACAATAGTTTCTACTTTATTTAAAGTTGCATAACTATATTTATCTACACTTGTGCTTCTAGTTTCTCTGTTAAAATTTTGTAGCGTATAAAAATCACCATTCATTGAATTAAGTGAGTTCATTCGCTCTGTTCTAAAGGTTCCATTCCAAATTTCTTCTAGTGTAATATCTTTTTTTTGCGCAAACGTTATCGTAGAAAAAAGGATAAATAGAATAAGTATATTTTTCATTAATTAGGACTTCTTTAAATAAGTGTCAAGTTTAAGAAAAATTTAGCAAAACAGAACTGAATAATATCATAAAATTAACATTATCTGCAATAAGTAGTATTTTATTTTTATTCATTTACCTTTGCGGCATTACTAAACAATATGAAAAAAATGTCTAAAACTGTTGATGGGTTTTCTAAGTTTTCTAAGGAAGAAAAGATAAATTGGTTAGTGTCAACCTATTTTAATAATGACGATAAAGTTAAACAAGTTTTAAAGCAGTATTGGAATTCGAATAAAGTGATCCAGGACTTACACGATGATTTTATTGAAAATACTATTTCAAACTTCTATTTACCCTTCGGAATTGCGCCAAATTTTGTAATAAATGGTAAAGATTATATTATTCCAATGACTATTGAAGAAAGTTCAGTCGTCGCTGCAGCTTCTTTAGTAGCAAAATTTTGGAGTACAAGAGGTGGTTTTAAGGCAGAAGTTATCTCTTCAACTAAGATTGGTCAAGTCCATTTTATGTTTGAAGGAGAAAAAGAAGAACTGCAATCATATTTTAATTTAAAAAAGAAAGATTTATTAAAAATAACAGAACCTATCACTAAAAATATGCGAAAACGTGGTGGTGGTATTTTAGACATTGAGTTAAGAGATAAAACTTCGGAATTAGAGAACTACTATCAGTTACACGTTACTTTTGAAACTGTAGATAGTATGGGAGCTAATTTTATAAACTCTTGTTTGGAAGCAATTGCAGGTGAATTTGAAAAAGAAGGCATTCAAATTGTAATGAGTATTCTATCAAATTATGTTCCTGAATGTTTGGTTCATGCTGAAGTGAGTTGTAAAGTTGAAGAGTTGTATTCAGAAAATTCTGAGTTATTTGCTCAAAAGTTTGTACAGGCAGTTCAAATAGCAAATGCAGAACCGCATAGAGCTGTTACTCACAATAAGGGTATAATGAATGGAATTGATGCAGTAGTTTTAGCTACTGGAAACGATTTTAGAGCCATTGAAGCAGGTGCTCACGCTTATGCAGCAAAAGATGGTCAATATAAAAGTTTAACAAATGCAACTATTGAAAATGGCATTTTTAAGTTTTGGATTGAAATACCATTAGCGCTAGGAACTGTTGGTGGATTAACATCTTTACATCCGCTTTCTAAATTGTCTTTAAAAATGTTAGAAAACCCTTCTGCAAATGAGTTAATGCAAATTATAGCTGTAGCTGGTTTAGCACAAAATTTTGCCGCTTTAAGAGCTTTAACTACTACGGGAATTCAAAAAGGACATATGAAAATGCACCTAACAAATATTATTAAAGGCTTAGGAGCAAGTGAAGAACATAAACAGTTTTTAATTAATTATTTTGAGCATAAAACAGTTACTCATAATGAAGTGGTAGAGGCTTATAATAATTTAGTTCAAAATAGGTAATGAAAGAATTTTACAGCAACGGAAAACTATTACTAACTGGAGAATATTTTGTGTTAGATGGTGCAAAATCATTGGCTGTTCCAACAAAATGTGGACAAGATTTAACTATTGAATCTATAAATGAACCTCAATTAATATGGAATAGTTTTACCAATGAAGGTGAATGTTGGTTAGAAGCTATTTTTGATTTGCCAAAATTACGATTGTTTTCAGCTACTTTTGAAGCTGAAGAAGATGGAGGTAATGATACTTTGGCTGAAAAATTAAAAGATATTTTAGTTGAAGCCAGAAAATTGAATCCTTCTTTTTTGAATTCTCAAAAAGGATTCTCAGTTAAAACAAATTTAACTTTCCCAAAAAACTGGGGATTGGGAACTTCTTCAACATTAATTAACAATATTTCAAATTGGTCAGAAGTAAATCCTTATAAATTACTTCAAAATACATTTGGAGGTAGTGGTTATGATATTGCTTGTGCTGAAAATGACACACCAATATTATATACAAAAAATAGT
>Ga0193953_1000936_pt1 | contig 14443 bp, 18 predicted proteins | sample BB_4_MG_FD_140325 | JGI IMG/M metagenome (GOLD analysis project Ga0193953, IMG submission 140325) | Microbial mat bacterial communities from the Broadkill River, Lewes, Delaware, United States - BB_4_MG | ecosystem: Environmental > Aquatic > Freshwater > River > Microbial mats | place: USA... | reverse complement strand
ACCAAATCAATGGTTATGGTCGCTTGGCAATGATTACAAAATTAGATAATGAATTTATTGGCTGGTGCGGATTGAAACTAAACGAGGAATCGCAAATTGATCTCGGATTTAGAATATTCCGTAAATATTGGAATAATGGGTTCGCGAGTGAAGCTGCAAAGGCTTGTCTTGATTATGGTTTCAATCATTATAGTTTTAAAAAGATTATTGGCAGAGTTGTAAGTGATAACATTGCCTCGATAAAAGTATTGGAAAAACTGGGCATGAAGTTTTGGAAAAATGATACTTGCCATGGCTTTGAGAACGCCAGATACTATCAAATTACAAACAATGAATACAAATTACAAAGTAAGAAAGGCTAAACCAGAAGAGTTCAAATACATTGGCTCTTTACTGGTTAAGGTTTACTCACAATTGGATGGGTTTCCAAAACAGGAAGATCAACCCAACTACTATTCAATGCTTTCCAATATTGGCGAATTAACCGCAAATCTGCACATCGAGCTATTGGTAGCTATAAATGCTAAAGGTAAAATAGGTGGAGCAGTACTCTATTTCAACGATATGCAATATTACGGTTCTGGTGGAAGTGCTACGCAGGAAACAAACGCATCTGGATTCCGATTATTAGCCGTTGATCCTGAAGTACAAGGAATGGGACTTGGCAAACAACTAAGTTTAGAATGCATCCGAAAAGCAAAAAAATTGAAACAAGCTCAAGTCATCATCCATTCAACCAAAGCCATGCAAGTTGCCTGGAAAATGTATGAAAAATTAGGCTTCAAGCGTTCTCTTGATTTGGATTTTATGCAGGAGGAATTGCCTGTGTTTGGTTTTAGGTTGCATTTATAATACTTATAATCAAATTAAAGCCGAAACATACGAGTTTCGGCTTTTGTTTTGCTGTACAAAAACGCTTGTAATCATTATGAAAAATGAATATATTTGATTACATATCAATAAACTTATTTATGAAGAACACCATCTTACTTCTATTGGCAGCAATACTATTGTGTAGTTGTCAAACCGATCAATCTAACACCTTAGGTTTGGAATTTGCTGCTGAAGATGAAATGATTCCAGTGACACGCCAAACCAAATCCATGGCAGCTCCCAATCCAAATACTCCCATCTCGCAACAGAACACGAGTGCAAAAATTATCAAAGATGGAAATATGAGTCTGGAAGTGAATGATATTCACGCCTCAAAACAACAAGTAGATTCTTTATTACATCAGAATAAAGCTTACTATTCCAATGAAAGATTCAACAATTCAACCTACGAGTTCAATTATATTCTAACATTAAGAATCCCAAATAATCATTTCGAACTGTTTATTGCTTCTCTGGAATCTGGAAATGCCAATGTCACTTACAAAGAAATTACAGCACGAGATGTAACCAATCAATTTATCGATTTGGAAGCTCGTTTAACCAATAAAAAGAGCTATTTAAAGAGGTATCGTGAACTACTTTCAAAAGCCAAAACAATTAAAGAAATTCTCGAAATTCAGGAGAAAATAAGAAATCTGGAAGAGGAACTGGAAAGTACTGCAGGTCAATTAAAATACTTAAACGATCAGGTTAACTTTAGCACACTTCGATTGGTCTTAACACAAAAGAAGGATTACAAATACAAGCCAACGGAACGTGACAGTTTCGCTGAAAGATTAAAACAATCTTTCTCAAAGGGTTGGAATGGATTTGTTGATTTCATTCTAGTTGTAGTCAAAGCTTGGCCATTCTGGTTTATCCTTGCAGGAATAATTTATGTATTCCGCAGAATAAGGCGAATAAGAAAACTTAAAAAGACAGACTCTTCGAAATAACACAAATATCCGGGTAGATTGAAACATCATGATTTGACCTACTCGGATTCTACAATTATAAATCTACAAATGAGCCTCATGTTGAAAACGAACAAACTCTTCTCCCTTTTTAACATCTCAATTGCTTTTCTTATTTTAATTTTCGATCTGATAATTTATATTGTACTGGGTATGATGTTAATGAATTATGACGATTCCTATGAGGAAAGCAAAGGTATTTACTGGAGTTACGAGAGCATGACTTCTTCTGAAATATTATCTTCATCTGCTTTTGCTGCCTGGAATCTTATCAATTTGATTTTTATTGGATTTATCCTTTATAAATTGATTAGATACCTCAAACAAAAATGAGATTCAGTAAACCAAATTTCATTCTTACATTCTTAAAAAAACTTGCTAAAATGAATCCTCAGACATCGTTTGATCCAACAAATAAAAATAAACGAAAGCCATTAGAACAATAAGAATATAAGTCCATCTTAATTTCAACCTTTTCAAATCTTTAAATATTGATTTTGCTCCCAATTTTTCATTTTTAACAATTTGGGTGTTTGCCAAAAAATCTCCTATTCTCCTCTGAGGATAAATCAAACAGATTATTACTTCTATTGGCCAAGCAACACAAATGGTCAAATTACGAACGAAGCACTGCAATTCACTTGCATTCTCGCCAGTTTTTCTGTCAATTACCTGAAATCCCATTATTCTTTTCGCCAGACTTTTTCCACCAACAAAATCTTTATTCAAATAAAGAAAGACAAATGAATAAAAAATAAAAATTCCAAATTCATTGCTCATCATATTGGGATATTCTGTTCCAATCAAAGCCAATATTATCATCAGTGGAACTATTATACCAATCATTATAGCATGATCGAGAAACATACTTATTAAACGACGATCTTTTGGAATAGCACTTACTCTACTTTTAATTGAATCTTCCATAATTCTTTTAATCGTTGGAAAGAACAATTTCATACTTCCCTTTCTCACTCACATCAAAAATGAACTGACACATTTTTCTTTGATTAAACCCTGTCTTTATGCTATAGTTAATTTCACAGGTAAACGGACACTGATAATGACTAATTGTAAACTTTTTACCCAATTGCATAATCTGACCATTAAAATTACGAATCTCTAAATCATCAGGCATAAAATCGGTCATAGAACTCTTTATTGAAAAAAGAATCACTTGATCACTTTCATGCCCTTCAACTTTTTTGATACTGTAATTTAAAATTCCTGATGATAACGTTACTCTATATGGTTCATCAACTTTTTGTTGTCCCACATATTCATCATTCTTCCAGTATCCATTCAAAATTTGTTTTTTACCATTTACAGTATATTCAAACTTCCCTTTCCCTTCTTTACAACCACTTTTAAAATATCCTTTAAAGACATTTCCATTACTGTAAACATACTTACCTTTCCCATTTGGTAACCCATCCTTAAACATTCCCGAATAAGAATCTACACCTTTTGATTTTCCTTTTCCATTGGCCAATCCATTCTGACAATTGCCAACGTATTCACCAGCTATCTTTTCATGTAAAACCTTACAGGTTATATCTTGTGCATGTACACAATTCACATGATACAATAGTATCAGAATTAAGCTCACTTTTTTTATCATTTCCCTACTGACTTAACTTGTGAAAATAACATAATTTTGATAAAATTCTTCCTAATTAAAAAACGATTACAACACTTTCTCTATCTCACGAACAAGCTCCCTTCCATCTCCATTCATAACATTACCTTCCTTATCAAGTTGCTGATGAATACCATCTAGAATCTGATGAACTTTCCCTTCCTTAGTAAGAATAATATTTTTTGGGTATGCGGTAATGCCAATCTTATCAATTAAGCTTCGGGCATTGGTTAAGTGCTTAAAAGTAAACCTGTGATTTTTAAAGAAATGATCCAATTCCTTTTTATCATGAAATGATATGGATAAACAAATCAACTGATCGCCATATTCTTCCTGAATACTGCTAAGTGCAGGCATTTCTTTAATACATGGACCACAACCTGTAAACCAAAAGTTCATTAATACTACTTTACCCTTCAATTCCAATAAGCTCACCTCTTCTCCATCAAGAGATTTCAGACTAAAATCAGGAAACTGTTTACCAAACAGGCTGTATATTTTCTCTGCCGATGCATTTGGAGAAAACCTGATGCCATTTAATACCCTTTCAAACTTATATATATAAACAATTGTTTCACCATTTTGAATCGAATCCAGAATCGTTTCTTCCAAACTCATTTGCATACCTGATTTCTCAAACTTCTTTATCTTCACCTGCTTCATCATCTCATATTCCGAACCAGTTAAAAGTTGAGTTTTCCCAAGTTCCTTATACAATTCTTCTTGAGCAAATGCCTGTGAACACGCAATAAGTAAGAAGCTGATTAGTACTAGGTTTTTCATATATTTCTTCTTGATTTAGTTAACTTCATCTTGAACTTCTCGTTTATGCAATTCACTTCTCACCAATTTCTCCATATCGTTAAACTTTATTTTTAAGGAGCCCGATATAATAGAAATGGGCGTACCATACAATTTATGATTTACCTGCATGGTTTTCTTCGAGAATCGGTTTGTTGCTTTGGCAATGAACTTTTCAGGATTACTTGTTTGAAGTAGTAAAATTTTAGTCGATCCAATCTTAACCACATCTACACCGCTAATATCATCCCATTCAATTAACCCAATACTTGTACCGTTAGTATTATCGGTAATTCCTTTCTCGTCAATAATCAACCCAGCTTTCTTGTCAAATAGTTTGATAAAAACATAAATGGCACACAATCCAAAAAAGGCAATGCCAACCATTCCTGTAACAAAAATGACATTATCACTAGTAAATATTGGTGAAACAAATCGATTGGGTTCAATCAGAAAAAAGAATCCTACAAGCACAAATGCCATGGAACCAATAAACAACCAGATAAGCTTCGTCTTACTCAATTGTATTTCAATTCTATTTTCCATTTAATTGCTTTTAAAATTGCCCAATTCTTTACACTCATTCACATACTTTAACACAGCTTGCATGTTCGCAAAATCATTCCCATCACTTATTTCTTCAAGCCAAATATTTACCTTTATACCGCTTACCATCTCATATTCCATTCTCACAAAACCATATTGTTCAGAATAATAACTCCTGAGTATGGCAGTTCCAATTTTTGAAATGGCAGTACTTTCAATTACATAACAATTCAAACTACCTATACTCGTTTGAAGTTTACATTGCTCACATACTTTGTAATGATAAATCAATCGTAGTTTTCCTCTCCATTCACCCCACAGTTTATTACTCCAGGAGTTTGAAATCTTCATTTCATCGCTCCACTCCTGTCCCATTTGCAATGGCAATTTCACGTAAGGAAAAGGACAGGTTTCCAGGGCTCCAAAAAAGCCCGATCTCATAGGGTGCAACCAAACATTCTGATCATTCTCTACCAATCCGGTAGACAATATTGATGAAAATACGGGATCTTCCAAATAAACAATCTCAGTTTGGTTTTTATTCACTCTCTCTTTATCTACTACCGATTGAACCAACAAGTGTAATTTATCAACGTCAATAGAATCTTTAAGAGCATCTACCAAATCGAATCGACAAGCTGAAGCCATACCTTTGTTGGTTTTCAGTTTCCACTTTACACTATCAATTACAATCTCATAATCAAATACAAAAGCAGATCCTGTTTTGTATATTTTATTATTCGCATCTACATTATCTTTCTCAATAACAAGTGAATTGTATTGTTGGGCAAAACTTAATTGCCCAACAAACAGAAATACAATGAACAGTTTTTGTTTCATAAGCTTGATTAAAAGGTACTCGGCTTCATTCTTCTAATGAACAATCAAAGATATTGTAGTATTTAAAATCCCATCCTATTTTTTAGCATTAGCCACAATTTCCTCATCAGTAATCTTACGGAAAGAGAACTTGTATCCCTCATAAATGGCAATACCATAAAACAACAGGTCAATTGGGCTCCCCGTTTCAACTAAAAGCGATGGTACCAAACTCCAGTCAATTTGGCTAAGTATTGACATAAATGATAAGCCTTCCTGAGTGGCGATATAACTAACAATTGTAAAAACATTTCCTAATAAACAGCCAACCAAAGAAAGTGCTGCACCAATGTATCCGAATATTTTATCCATGCCTTTCCCGGCAATTCGCATCGAAAAACCAACCAGGAAACCAATAGCAACAGCCATCCATCCTATCTGATAATTGGTAGCAATGGTTATGGCAGCCCAAATACCTGCACCTATAATTGCAGCAAGAGCACCCGATAGAGAGCCGAACAGTAGGTTTTGCTCCAGTTTTAATTCTTCCAGATAGCGTTCTAGTTTGCCTTCATCAATCTGTACTTCTGCAGAAACAGCTTCCTGCTCGGATGTAGCTTCCATGGCTACTTGATTTTCTTCTTGGGTTTTAGGTTCCATTTTGTTTATTTTTTGGGTTAGATAATTTTATTGGTTTGGGTTTATTTCTTTAAATCATTTTTCTCTTAATCATTCACTAATCAACATTTCTCCTCTGGCGACACTAAAGGCGACACTCGACAAATTAAGTTCCATTCACACTAATGAATTCTCTAGCGTTTCCATTCTTAGTTAGACTATTACTCCCCTAGAAACCACGAAATATGCGTGCAATTGGCACACACAAAACAGGTAGCTGAACGATTTGCCCAATCCAAATTGAAAAAAGAAGCCACCGCAGTATTTAGTTGTGCTTCTCTCTTGTAAAACAACGTTTCACCACAAACCGAACATTTCAGCGAATGCCCTTTTATCTCAACGCTTTGTGCTTCCTCTTTTTTGAATAGTCCCATAAATCTGTTTTTTAGTACTACTAATTCACGATTTAAAGCAGACTATAACACATCGAAAATGCATAGCCTGCTTATTCTTTATTCTTATATCTTCGTGAATGCTCCTGTTGCTATATCAACATTATATTTTCTTTCACCCTTAATTCCATTCTCAAGAGTATAATTAATGATGCAAACAACAAAATCAGTTTCTGTATGCTCAAATTCAACTTTATCTATCCTGATATCTGCAGGCAAATCCGTAAGAGGTTCTTCACTTTCCCATATAGTTTTACCTGTTTTATAATTCACTCGTTTAAAGCTTGAACTAAAATAGATACACTCCTCCAAATTAATTGGAATGCGATCATTACCCATATATCTACCATCAACTTCATAATGTTCTACACCATCCATTGTAAAACATCTCCACTTCGATTTAATATCAAAATCACAATAGGTTTGAACCATAAAAGCATTCTCGAACCAGGGAGAAACAATATTAAAATAGTATTCTTTTTGCGGTATAGAAGAACTTGTCACTTTAGTCTTAGTCATCTGACCAGAAACAATATACAAATCGCAAGATGCAGCTTTTTGAGCCCATCTCGGATCATCACTCGTCCATCCCCATAAAATAAAGGAACAATCATCTCCGTACTTATGGATAGAATTGATTGAAAAATTAGTAATTTGATGATTCGAAATTACACCATAACCTTCATCAACATCTATAATGGTATCCAAAACCAAACCTTCGTAGGAATAAATATTAGTCTTACTCTTTCTGTTAAAACCATTGATTATCAACTTATCCTTTACACGACCATTAAAATAAACTGTATTGGTATCTACTCCTAAGGAATAACTTTCATATTTTACACTTGTGTTAAACAATCCAAAATCCGCCAGCAACTCTTCAAATGCAGTAGATGGCATCTTTTCTACATCTTTCTCCGAAGAATCACTATCCGAACAGGATGTCATTATACCAACAAGTAGCAATCCAAGTATCAATCTTTTAATTTTCATTCTCATAATATTTAGTAGTTATTTATTTCTTTTTTATTTGATGCGTAAACCTGGCGTTCACTGGTACAATTCATCAATGTACTATTCAAGTATTACTCAAATATCATTTCAAAAACTAGGTAATGTTTTATGCCAAACTCTTTTCCCCAATTCTCAATATCCTTACCGCTGCCTTCCACTGCACACCAATATTTCGATCCATCCTTTTCGTAAGGTAAAATGTAAGCCAGCAAGTAGAATTTTTTCCCATATTTAATTTGTTCACCAGTAACAGCAGCCACATTTCTCAAACTGTAATCATCCGAATCAACTGCCTTAAACTTTTTTGTAGTAGAAAAACTCGGAAACTTAAAGGTCATTTTCAATTGGTGATCATCGGTTAACTTCGAAATAATTTTCATTCGAAATATCGTATCGTTTATTTTCGAAAACTGATCTATACCAATGTTTGCACTATTCATTATGGTACTTTCCGAACTTACTTCTCCATCCCATATTTCCTTTACCGATAAGTGAAAGCTTTTATCTCTCAACTCCTGTCCTTCAAAACTTAATTTCAAATACTCAATTCCTTCAAATTGCAGAATATCATTAATATCTGAATTCTCTAACGAGTAAGAAGATTTCATCTTTACTTCTTTCACAGGTTCCTGTGCACACAATACTCCCGATATCATCAGTAGGATTAGTAGTAGTTTGCTTTTTCTCATATTTTGTTTTTAACTCTAATTGAAGAACTAATGCTTAAAGTAGCATTCAATTCACTTTTTTGTACTTCCTCACTCAACTATTTCACCTCAAATTTCACCGATTCCAGTTTAATCTGATCCGGTAAATTTTTAAACAAACTTCTATCAAATTCGAACACACCCTTTTTCTTAAGAATAAGGGTATACTCCGAAACACATGAATAGACACCATCCGTTACGCTGGTACTAATCGAACTACCATGTACCTTAAAAATTTCATTCTCTTTAACCAAGGCAGTGAAAGATCCATTCGAATTCCCAATTATCTTGATTTTAATTTGCTCGCCAACTTTACCCTCCTTAGGCATTTCAATTTTAAATATCTCTTCGGGCTGTTCAATCACCTCAACACTCACCTTATTCGATGTAAATTCCTTTCCCAACAACTTTATTTTATAAGGACCCAAACTGTTTTTGCCCAAAGAATTAGGACTAACCGTTACAAAAGTTCTAAAATCATGGTTCTGCTGATAGTCACCAAAGAATCCATCCAAAACATCTTTGTCTGTCTTTTCTCTGCCCTTAAAAATATCACTCTCAATTCCCTCCAGACTCAAGCGTACTTTAACACTTTTACCCATTACAATGGTATCGCTTAAAGCAGTAGCTTTTAACTTAAATTCCTTTTGTGCACATGCCGAAATACTACAGCAAAAAAGGATTAATACCAGTAAATTCAATTTATTCATCATTCTATAATATTCTTCTTTAGTTTACGAATTAGATATAATATTTTAGTAGTATATACATCACTACAAATCACCAATTAGATTTCTCGCAGTACAAATCGAATCAATCTTTACCCACTGTTTTGTTTCATAAAATTCTCCGGATATGATTTCATTAGCCGGATAATTTACCAGGCTATCAACAATACAATCGCAATACCCTTCAATATCTAAACGCTCCTCCAAATCCGTTCCACGCATCTCATTTCGAAAACCGCCTTTAATTGCAATTTTCACATTATCTGTCCACTCAATATTTGTTACAAATCCAAAGCATCCCTCTAGCCCCATTGTCCCTCCTAAGCCTCGACTTTTCATTGAATTAATTATTTCACCAAAATCACCATTCAATAATAAATCCTTATAATCTGTTAGCACAGTTTCATTATTTGCTATGATTCCAGCCATGCAATCGCAATAATTTATTCTCTCCTCTTCCGATTCAATCATTCTCACATTTCCACGAATGCATTTGTCAAGAGGAATTTTCATACCATTATAATCAGCAACATACTCTTCTGTTTTATCTTGTCCAGGATTAAGTACAAAACCAATTATCCCCAAAATCGAAACAACTTTTATAAAATTCCACAAATAGATTTTATTTTTATTTTCCTGAACAAATCTATCCTTAGGTTTAAATGCACTTCGAATCAATAAACCACTAAGTAGTAATGCAACAGTTAGCATGATAATTACAAACCATGCATCTCCTGTCTCTTTAAATGCATTCAATCCCTCTCCCATAAAAGAGATGAATATCAAAATTGCCAGTAGTATTTTACCTGATTTCATAGACTTGTGTTAATTGGTTTTAGCAATAGATGCTATAAATTATGGCAGATTGTATTGTCTTTATTAAGCCAGCCCACTATTGCTATTTAATCGCAATAGGTAAAATATTCTGCCTTTTCAACATCCCATTATTACTTGTCACATACAAGTAATAGTCAGCAAGTCCGTACTCAATATTTATATCCAACTTAAGCTCTATAAATTTCAGATCTTCAGCATCAGTTTCGAGTTTATATCTCATGGTCTTAACCAAACCTTTATCTACAACCTGAAACAGTTTATATTTTAAAACTTTCCCAATAATTTTAGGAATCATCTCATACGTCTTGCTATACAGTTCAGAATTATGCATTATTCTGCCATGAACCATTGGTGTCATGTAATCTTTGTGCAATAAAAATCTAGCACCATCTGAATGATTTATCGATGCAAGAATGTCCTTAACAACTACACTACCTCTCTTTTTTAGTTTTAGATCAAGACTATCCAAAGGAATTTTTTCATACTCATTAGTACCACACGAGCTAATACAAACAAGCCCTAGAATCAAAACAATTAACTTACTTATTGCTAAAGTATATCTCATAATATATTTTTCAAGTTTTCTTCAACTACTTTAGCCAGATAATTTATCAACCCTTGTACAAGAGTTTAACTAAAGTATTGAACATTTAACTATCTCCTAGCTAAACTGCAACATGTACTATCCACACCTCATGGTTACCCTTTGTTTCTATTTCTTTTTAATCAATGTATAGGTTTCAAAACTAAAAACCCCAATTGTCCACATCAACAATATCAAAATAACCAGAAGCCAACTCGTGGCATTCGACAAGCCAAAGTCCTTTATAAAATTTGCACCAATTGCACTAAACACCATTGGAAAAAAGGCAATTAAACTCACAACAAAGCGTCTACTAATACTAAATGATAATTCAGATTTACAATTTTCACAAATCCATTTTGAATCACTTAATTTTAAAACCACTTTTAATACATGGTGGAAAAAGGAATATTTGTGACCACAATTTGGGCAAGTTCTTATTTTCATTTATTTAACAATTACATCGTTCATTTCCCTGTCAAACCATCACACAATTTAAGCGGGCTACAAAGCTTAATATTTACACATCGCCTGTCATCACTTACACTAAACACCCACAAGTGCTATTCTAATCCTTGTAATACCAAAATGGAATTTCCTTAATGGTAACAATTGAGTCGCTGCCCGGATGTTTACGTCTGGAATAGACCAGAACATGTTTCCCATCTGCCAAATTGCTTGTCCCAATATAGCTTTCAAAACCAATGCTGCGATTCTTGTTATCATCCTCATTAACAATTACAAAATCTGGTTGGCACCGTATCGAATCTATTTTAATGCGATATACATCCTGAAATGTTTTCATAAATTCCAGATGCAAACTGTCCGTATCACCTTTAAAGGTAGATTCAATCCTATTTCCATCTATATCCATAGTGGTTTTATATCGATTTTTGTCCTGATAAGGCTTTAGACTTTTATTAAATTCTAAAATTCGATTTTCAATTGCATTCGTAAGAGGAATTTTAATTTTGATATAAGGATCAGTTATCACCTTAGATTGCAGGCACAAAACTGAAATAAACAAATCATTTTTATCTACTAAATCTTCATAATTTCGACTGCTGGCTCTAATCGAATTCGATGTCACAGAACCATAAGTAATAAAGCCAGATTGTTCTTTGTACAGGCTACTAATAAACAGAACCGACATATAAAAGGGCAGTAACATAAAACTAACCCTCCTCCCAAACTTATTATCTATCAAATTGTAATACAAAGGGCGGTATAAAAACGATAGGGTTAAATAAGAGAATACCCAATAAAAAGGGAAATAAACCATAGAAACCCATCTGTTCTTTTTAAGCAATCCCTGGCTCAAGTAATCGAAAAAGGTAAGAACAACACCTATAACTAAGAAAAAAATACAAGCAATTCGAAGAACATACAGGAAAGTTGAAGTTTCTGAGCCAGCGGATCCAACAAAATTCAATGCATATTGCACAAGCACTGCTGCAATAACATAGAAAATGAGCAAAAAGGAAATCGCAAAAATAACACTGCAAAGTTTTTCAAGCTTTTCGATATAATCATCAAAGGAACCAACTTTTTTGTTCAGATAATTCGTGAAACGCTCAGAATAATTTAACTTCTCAATTTCAACCTCACCCGATAAATAGCGCAAGCCCAGAGCTCCAATCCAAAGACTTCGCAGAATGACGTGTACAATTAAATTGAAAATCAAGATTAAAATAGCCGCAAATACCGTCTGATATACATCTTTAAGCAGATCACCTTCGTTCAATGCTTTTTGAAATGCATCACGCACAGGTCCCAATGCATAAAACAATCCGAAAATGGTAAAACCCGAAACCAGCAATTCCAATTGCCAGGAATCCTCCTGTAATCTATCCAGTAATTTCTTTAATAAATTTTTGTTGTGATTCTCTTTCATTTTTTATGATTGGCTTGGTTGCTTACTATTAGCGTTTCATGGGTGTTTTTTTTCAACTAAATGTTCGTCTTCCCCTTTAACTCACATGCCTTATTTACTACTTCAACTAAATTAATTCCTTTCAAATCCGATGAACATGCTTTTTGAATGGTCAAATTCAATCCAGATTTTTTGGCAGCCACTAGTCCGAAAACAACATTGTTCACATCTCCACCTGCTAAATAATGAGCCTCTAAGTAATCTGTATTAATTGCAATGCCACCTTTAGTTGCAACTATCAACCCGGAAACAATCTCTCGTGCAGAAACCTTTCTTAGTCTCATAAAAATTAAACGCAAAAGAGAAATCTTGACACCCGATAGAAGTGCTGAGAACCATAGCCCAAATGGGATAAAATATAGAAGTAAAATTCCTCCAACAAAAGAGGCTATTATCAACAAAAGTAAAGTTGGATATTCCATAGTTTTAATTTTTGTACGATTTATTGCTTAGCTAAACGAATCACCAAGCTGTTTTCATTCCCTCAACGGTCTTGCTAAAATTTTGTGGGTGATTTATAGCTGTCGCCTTATCAGAGCCGCCTATGTTTATTGTTTTTGTTACATTATCAAGTTGAGCGTCACCGCCCAATAATTTTAACTTTTGTTAGGCTTAGTTTTTTAATTTCTCTATTAATAATTTTAATATTCCCACTACAAAAATTAGAATGAGTAAGAACATAATAATCCATTGGATTCCTATAAATAATTTAATAAGGTTATATGACAGATAAAATTTTTGAGAGAAAATTGAATACAAGTCATTTTCTATAGCTAATGCAATTGGAATAATTGATATGAAGAAAAAAGTTGTTATGGCTCCAAAAATAGATGTTCGGATATAATATCTATCATTTTTGATCATTGCATCTTGGGTTTTATTATACTTTATAATTGGCAATTCTGGACTTAAATTCATCGCAGTAATCCCAAAATCCAAATCATTTATAACCGATATATCATCATACTCATCATACTTAATATTTTCATTCTCTTGTAGATTGTGAGTTGGCTCTATAAACATTCTCACATCGAATGATTCTGAAGGATTTAACAAATCAAATAATAAGTTTATTCCGTTCGCTTTTTGTTCCGCTTCAACATCCCGCTTCTTAGGCTTTATTTTTGTTATTTGGCAGTCGTATATTTTGTATTCATGTTTGAATGTTAATCTCAATGGTTTGATGGGTTGTGCAATTGGCATATTCCCATTATTAATTACAGTAAAGCTTACTTCAATCATCTGCTTAACTGGATCTCCTTTATAAAAAAGTTGAAATTCATCTTTAACATCTTTATCAACATCCCAGAAAAGTTCAGATTCATAATCCAATAGTATTTGCAATGCAGTTTTATTAACTGACTTTTTAAAATAGAATTTACTTACCCATATGGTTACAAGAGATCCGATTATTAAAGAAATTAAGCTATATATAAAGGTTTCCATTTCTTAATTTAATTGTTAAATTATTTTCATTAATGACAAAAGTGATAATGCACCTTATTAAAAATTAAGCCTAACATGCGTATAACACACTACGCGTTTTACACAGCTTATGTGATTAAATGCTAAATCCCTTATTCTATCTCTACTTCACCAGCCAAAAAGTCTTCCTCTCATCACACATTTACAACAAGCTTACTTTCTCCTTTTCTACCTTTCTACTTTTTCCACCTTCTTTGCGAGCTTTTCAAATGTAGCAAACCCAAATCACACATTCAAATTTTATGCTTAGTTTATCATCTATAAAAACAAGTCTTACACACAACTTATGCCGTTAAATTAAAAAACAGAGAAAATATTAGTATTTTAATCTACACAACAACTCACAAAACGATTATTACACTGCCAACAAAATAGCAATTTAGAGGTAGAATTACTCCAATCAATCATGCATTAACAACACTCAAACTTCTTTT
>Ga0193953_1000933_pt1 | contig 14470 bp, 9 predicted proteins | sample BB_4_MG_FD_140325 | JGI IMG/M metagenome (GOLD analysis project Ga0193953, IMG submission 140325) | Microbial mat bacterial communities from the Broadkill River, Lewes, Delaware, United States - BB_4_MG | ecosystem: Environmental > Aquatic > Freshwater > River > Microbial mats | place: USA... | reverse complement strand
GAATAATCTATCCCAACAAGCTTATATCCAGGACTTGCAATAAACCCTTCTCTAATAGCACGCCCTGCTTCTGAACGAACTGGAATGTTTTGTAAATTAGGATTTTTACTACTTAATCTTCCTGTTGCTGTTCCTGTCTGTAAAAAAGAAGTAAATATTCTATTTTCTTCATCTTGCTTGCCAAGAAGCATTAAAGGTTCAATATAAGTTGAGTGAAGTTTAAACGCCTCTCGATACTCTAATATTTTTGATACTACTTCATGCTCATCTTTTATTTTATGAAGTACTGATTCATTTGTGCTGTAACCAGTTTTTGTTTTTTTTGATGCTGTTAAATTAAGGTTTTCAAATAATACTTCACCTAATTGTTTTGGTGAATTAATATTAAACTCTTCTCCTGCTAAATCAAAAATTGTTTTTGTCAGTAATAGAAGATTGTTCTGACTTTTCTCTTTTAGATTTTCAAAAAAAGGAATATCAATTTTAATTCCTCTATTTTCCATATTATTTAAAACATTAACAAAAGGAAATTCAACTTGTTTAGCAATTTGCATAAGATATGATTCATCTTTAGATTCAAAGATTTCTAAAATTTTATTATATAGCCTTAGCGTAATAAAAGCATCTTCAGCAGCGTATTTACAAGCATCTTGAAGGTTTACATTTGAAAAGTCTTCACCCTTTTTTACAACATCCTTAAATGCAATTGTGGTGTATCCGTTTAATAATCTTATTGCTAACTTATCCATCCCAACTGGCTTATCACTATCTAAAAGCCATGCCATAATCATCGTATCTGCAAAAAGTTTTATATCTAAATCAAAATTATTTTTTACTACTTCTAAGTCATATTTATAGTTTTGTAAAATAAGTTTATGAGTATTTAAAGTTTTAATTGCTAATTTTGCATCATCTAAAGAGATTTGTTCTTCAACACCTAAATAAAAATGTCCAATAGGTACATAGTATGCTTTTGTATTTTCCCAACAAAAAGAAAAACCAACAATATTAGCTTTTTTTGCATCTAAGCCCGTTGTTTCTGTGTCAAAAGCAATTAACGCATTTTTAGGAATTGTATTTAATACCTCAAAAAGAGTTTTCCTATCGTTTAAAAGTATATATTCACAATTAAAAACTTCTACCTCTTCTTGTTGAAATTTCGATTCATCATATCCTTGAGGAATAGCAGTTTTATAGTTAAGACCCTCTTTGTGAACTTTGTCTATGATTCTATTCATACCAAATTCATTTAGTGTATCAGCAATTTTTAAAATAGGATTCTCTTTTGGTAACTCTAAAGTTTCTATAGTACCTAACTGATCTATAACATGAAATTCTGTATCTAAAGTTACTAATTGTTTACTTATATATGCTAACTCTTTTCCTTCATTTAGAAGTTTTTGCCATCGCGGTTTTTCTATATTGTCAATGTTTGCATAAATATTATCAAGATTATCAAACTCTTGGATCAAAGCCATTGCGGTTTTAGCGCCAACACCTTTAACTCCAGGTACATTATCAGCACTATCTCCCAATAAAGATTGATAGTCTGTAAATTGTGCAGGATACACACCATACTTAGAGAAACAATCTTCTTTACTAACGATTTTTTTCTTCATAGGATCGAACATAAAAATATTATCACCTATTAATTGGTATAAATCTTTATCATGACTTACAACTCTTACATTTAGTCCATTTTTTGCACCATCATGTGCCAGTGAGGCAATTACATCATCAGCTTCATATCCAATTTGTGATGCTGTTTTAAATCCCATCTTTTCTATAAATTCAATTGCAACTGGAAGTTGTGCTTTTAAATCATCTGGTGCATCTGGTCTGTGTGCTTTATATTCTTCATAAATATCATTTCTAAAGGTCTTTCCTTTGCTATCAAGTGCAAATACAAGATAATCTGTTTTAAAATCTCGCCCTATTCCACTGATGAAATTCATAAAACCTGTTAGCATTCCTGTTGGAAACCCTGTAGGTGATTTTAATGGTGGTAGTGCATAATAGCTTCTAAATAAAAATCCAAAAGTGTCTATGATAGTCAGTGTTTTTTTGTTGTTTTCCAAATTTGTATCCTTTATAGTCCAAATGTTTCTTTTAAAATTTGTTGGTGTTTTTTTTGATTTTGACTTAAATTTTCTTCTGTAGTCTTTGTTTTTTCTTCTTTTCTTTTTAGAAGGTTCTTTAATAAAACTTCAGTATATTTATCTTCAAGTATTTTTAGTTTTGTTAATTGATTGATAATAAAAGTTAAGTCTTTTGATTTCGGTATGATGTAAGGTGTTACGATAATTACAAGATTAATTTTATCATCGATAGTATAATTATTTCTGAATAAAGCGCCAAAATAAGGTATATCTCCTAATAAAGGTACTTTTGAATTTATCTTTTCTAATTTATTTTTGATGAGTCCACCTAATATAATACTTTCTCCATTACTAACCATAACAGTTGTAATAATCTCCTTTTTGTTCGTGTTAGGATTGCCTGTTCGTGTATCTGTTTCTTTTATATCCTCTAAGATTGATGTAAGTTCTAATGCTACTTTATTATCATCAGATATTCTTGGCTTTACAATAAGTTTAAGTCCTATATCTTCTCTTTTAAAATTAGTTGTTGTAGTTGTACCAACTGTTGTTCCAGTAGGTATAGATCTTGTCTCACCTACATATATAGAACTTTCTTTATTATTTAAACACAAAATAGAAGGTTCACTTATAACATCAAGTGCATTGTTTTGCTTTAATAAATTTATCGTTGCACCTAAAGATAAGCCATTTTTAATATTATTTGGACTATATCCAAAGCCACTTAATTCATCAAGATTAAATGCATTAGTTGCTCCCGTATTATTTAGTGACGATGCAAAAGTCATAATACTTGTTCCTGTCGTATTAAAAGCATTTAATCCATATTCGATACCGATATTTTGCGTTTTTCTTTCACTCACTTCAATGATTTTAGCTTGTACATAAACCTGTTGTTTTACAATATCAAGATGTTTAATAAGTTTTGTAAAACTTGTAATATTTTTAGATGAACCTTTTAATACAATAGCATTTATATCTTCAAACATTGATATTTTAAAGTTATTTGATTTGTCTTTTTTATTTTTTATTTGCAGATCTTTAATAATTGTATATATTGAATTAGCTTTTGTATTTTTAAGATATATAACTTCAATCTTATCTTCATCATTTGATTGAACAATATTTAAAATATTATCTTTATCAATAATCCTAAATCCTTTAGACTCTAAAATAACTTTTAATATATCAAGAACTTCATCCTTATAAATTGGTTTGTTATAAACAAAATTTATATTTCCAGATATTTTTGCAGAAATTAAAATATTTTTATCAATAATTTTTGATGTAATTTTGATAATATTATTTAAAGATAGTTTATTAAAATCAGCATTTACTAATTCTCTTGCATTTATATTAATATAAATGCAAAGAATAAGAAAAATCATAGGTATTTTTTTCATCGAATTCTTCTTTTTTTCTTTTTACTTATTTTATAGATTGACGAGGCTTTATTTTCTTGAAAAGCATCTTTTGTGTATACAATAACATCGCTATTTTCAATAGCATATTTTTCATTAAAATTATTTTTCGTTTTATTTGCAGAAGTTGAATACATTAGATGAAATTTCTGTAAAAAATTTTGATGTTTTGAATTATTATTTATTACCCTAAAAGCTAATTCATTGGGATAAATAATTGTTGTAGTTTTAGCTCTTCTTATGAATTTCTTGTGTTTTTGAGGGACTCGCACAAGTTGATTAAGTACTTTATAGCAACTTACAACTTGTAAGATTTTTTGTTTTGGATCTCTTTGTTTTGCACCACAAAGCTTTTTATCATCACTTGATAAAAAACCAACTGTGGTATCAGTTTGAGTTAAATATATTAATGAGGAATTCAACTCAAATCTTTCTGTTCTATAATAAAAATTCTTGTATTGATTTAGGTACTAATCCGTTTATGTCTTTTTTTGCTTCAATACCTTTTACTGATGCTAAAGCACCAGCTACAGTTGTAACATATGGAACATTCATTCTTAAAACAGTTCGTCTAATTTGTAAACCATCATCTTTACTAATCTCTTCACCATCACTTGTATTAATAGCCATTACAATCTCTTCATTCATAAGGCTATCTACAATATTTGGTCTACCTTCACTTATTTTTAAAACTTTCTCACATGGGATACCAGCTTCACTAATAATGGTATAAGTACCACCAGTAGCAACTATATCAAAGCCTAAATTTTCAAGACCAAGTGCAATTTGTGGAGCAAATTCTTTATCTAAATCAGCAAGTGAGATAAATACTTTTCCCCCATTGCAAGGAAGATTATTTTTAGCAGCATCTTGTGCTTTTGCAAATGCTTTTCCGAAATTATCGCTAATTCCCATAACTTCACCTGTTGATTTCATTTCAGGCCCAAGAATAAGATCAGCACCACTTAGTTTATTAAATGGGAACACGGCTTCTTTAACAGCTACATGACCTTTAAGCATTGGTAATAAAAGACCTTCATTTTGAGGGTTTGTTACATTTACAATTTTTTCATCTTGATCATAAGCTTTTAATGCATCTTTTAAAGATTCTCCCCACATTACTCTTGTAGCTACTTTTGCTAAAGGAATACCTGTAGCTTTTGAAACAAATGGAACTGTTCTTGATGCTCTTGGATTTACTTCTATTAAATAGATTTTTCCTTGGTGAATTGCATATTGTGTATTCATTAAACCAATAACGCCAAGTTCAAGTGCCATAGTTTTTGTTTTTTCTTCTACTTCTCTTAATAATGATTCTGATAAACTAATTGGAGGCAAACTACAAGCAGAATCTCCAGAGTGAATACCTGCTTCTTCAATATGTTGCATGATTCCACCAATATAAACATCTTTACCATCAGATATACAATCTACATCAAGTTCAATAGCTCTATCTAAAAACTTATCAACAAGAACCGGAGCATCATTTGATACTGAAACAGCTTCATCCATATATTGTTTTAATTCAGCATCATTATAAACGATTTTCATCCCTCTACCACCAAGTACAAATGAAGGTCGTACTAATACTGGGTAAGTAACTCTATTTGCAATCTCTAAAGCTTCTTCAATAGTAACAGCTGTACCATTATCTGGTTGTAAAAGTCCTGCTTTTTCTACAAATGTAGAAAATTTTTCTCTATCTTCAGCTAAATCAATAACTTCTGCAGTTGTTCCTATAATTTTACCACCAAAATCGTGAATGGCGTTTGCTAATTTTAATGGCGTTTGTCCACCAAAATGTACTATAATACCATCGGGCTTTTCTGTTTCAATTACACCTCTAACTCTTTCAAAGTCGATTGGCTCGAAGTATAATACATCCGATGTATCATAATCTGTTGAAACTGTTTCTGGATTACAGTTATACATAATAGTTTTAACACCCATTTCATTTAATGCAAAACTTGCATGACAACAACAATAATCAAATTCAATACCTTGACCAATTCTATTTGGACCACCACCTATAATTAAAACTTTTTTATCATCAGATTTGATTTCTTCAGTTAAAGGAAGTTTTGTAACATTTGTAGTTGAGTATAGGTATGGAGTAAGTGCTTTAAATTCAGCAGCACAAGTGTCAACTTCATTATATTCTAAGTTAATATTTAATTGTTTTCGTGCTTGGTACACTTCTTCTTCAGTTTTCTGCGTCAACTTTGCAATCATTACATCAGAGAAACCATAAGTTTTCACTTTTCTTAATTGTTCTTCATTTGTTAATAAAGTATTTTTTGATTCAATGATTTCGCATTCTGTATTATAGATTGTTCTAAATTGATCTAAAAACCAAGGATCAATAGCACAAAGTTCAAATAACTCTTCATTTGTTAAACCTTCTCTGTACCCTTGCATTAAATATAACATTCTACTTTGATTTGGTCGTCTAATCTCTTTTTTAATAAATTCTAAACTACCTTCCATAACATCAAATCCACAAAGTCCTGTTTCTAGTGAACAAAGAGCTTTTTGCATAGATTCTTTAAATGTTCTACCCATTGCCATAACTTCACCAACAGATTTCATACCAGTTGATAATGTAGAGTTTGCTAGTGGAAATTTTTCAAATGTAAATCGAGGTATTTTAGTTACAACATAATCAATTACTGGTTCAAAAGAAGCTGTTGTACCAGTGATATCGTTTTCAATCTCATCAAGAGTAAATCCAACAGCAAGTAATGTTGCAACTTTAGCAATAGGATAACCAGTAGCTTTAGATGCAAGTGCAGAAGATCTTGAAACTCTTGGGTTCATTTCAATAACAATCATTCTTCCTGTTTTAGGACAGATTGAGAATTGTACATTAGAACCACCTGTATCAACACCAATCTCTCTTAAAATATCAAAAGAAGCATTTCTCATATTTTGGTATTCTTTATCTGTAAGAGTAAGTGCAGGTGCAACAGTGATACTATCTCCAGTATGTACACCCATTGGATCAAAGTTTTCTATTGAACATACGATAATACAGTTATCTTTATTATCTCTAATAACTTCCATTTCGTATTCTTTCCAACCAAGCATTGATTCCATAATTTCAATCTCATTAATTGGACTTGCATCAATACCTTCTTGAGCTAGTTTTTTAAACTCATCCATATTGTATGCTACACCAGAACCACCACCAGCAAGAGTAAAAGAAGCTCGTGAGATTACAGGAAAACCGATCTCTTTAGCTTTTTCTATTGCTTCATCTACATTATACGCTGTTGCACTTTTTGGTAAATCCATACCAATTTTTATCATTGCTTCATTAAAAAGATGTCTATCTTCACCTTTTTTGATAGCATCAGGATGTGCTCCTAGAAATTCAATACCTTCTAGCATCCCTTTATCATACATTGTAGTAGCAACATTTAATGCTGTTTGCCCACCCATTGTAGGTAAAACAGCATCGATTTTTTCAATCTCAATGATTTTTGCTATCATATCTTCAGTGATAGGTTCAATATATGTTTTATCTGCAAATTCAGGATCAGTCATAATAGTAGCTGGATTAGAATTGATTAAAACAACTCTATATCCCAACTCTTTTAGTGTTTTTGTAGCTTGAGTACCAGAATAGTCAAATTCACATGCTTGACCAATAACAATTGGACCAGATCCTATTAGTAGTATAGACTTAATATCTTCTCTTTTTGGCATAAGTAAAGTTCCTTGTTTATATTGTAAAATTTGACGATTATAGCTACAAAATGCTTAAAAATCAATTATACAAATTTACTTTGGTAATGCAAATTTTTGATGAATATACTCTCCTTCATCATTAAAGAAAAAGTAATTTAACAAATCTTTTTTAATATGTAAATTTGCAAGAAATCGTAATGCTAAGTTAGCTTGAAATGAAGCTATATTCATAACAATAGGTGCAGCAATACCACCTGGTTTATGATCTGTTACATTAAAAACAGACTCAAAATCAGCATTTTCAAAAAAACATACTTGACCATGAAAAGACTCTACACTTGCGTATATCCAAGGTATATTTTTGTTTTTTGAAAATGCGTTGATTTTCGCACGAACTGGTAGATTATCTGTGCCATCCAAAATTAAATCATAGTAATCATCAGTAAAACTAAATGTATCAAAATCCATATCAAAGGCATTAACTTCAACATAAGGATTTCTTGATTTTACCAAATCTCTTAATACTTCACATTTCAATTTACCTTCATCTCCTACTTTAAATCCTATTTGTCTATGTATATTATGAACACCTACTGTATCAAAATCGACTAAATCAATTTGCCCTATTCCACTACTTCCAAGCGCTATGGCTAAACTACATCCTAGTCCACCTGAACCAATAATAGCAATTTTTTTAGTTTTAAGTGCCTCTTGAGTTTCCTCACCCCAAAGTTGAATTTGTCTGTTAAAATAAGCTTTTTCTTCATTGCTCATACTATTATTCATTTTATACTCCTATATAATTATTATTTTAAAAGTTATTATTGATGTTTTAAGATTTTACTATATCATTTTTTTTTGGTTATTAAGATTATAGTGGAAGAGATTTTTTGAAGATTTAGGTATTAATTGTTACTTATAATTTTTTTAAAAAATAAAAAAATAAGCTAAAATAAAAACTGCAATAATTATTAGTAAATCATATTTTTCAAGAAAGCTATGGTTTTTATGACTACTAAATGACCATCTATCTATGTGTGAAGGTAAGTTTGTTTTCATTTTTGTACCTTTTCGTTTAATATAAAGTATTGTAACAATCCAATTCTTAAATTTAGATTAAAATTATTTTTGTACTAATAATAATTTTTAGATATAATTAATCATGATGAATTTAAGTATAAAAATAGAAGAATTAATAGATGAAAAAGCACCTGACTTTCAAATTGCAAAAGTAATTAAACTTGAAATAAAAGAGTATCTAAATTCACTTGAAGAGATTTTCAAAGATTCAAGTGGGAAAGACTTTTTAGTAAAGCATACAAAAAAAATTGATGGTTTTATAAAAATTATCTATAAATATTTATTACGAAAGCATTTTGGTTCATATCTACCAATGACAAATTATATACCGATAACCGTAATTGCTTTAGGTAGTTATGGACGAGAACAACTCTGTGTTTATAGTGATATTGACATAATGTTATTGTATGATAAAGTACCTGCTTTTAATATACAGCCAATTCTTGAAGAGTTTGTTTTATTAGCTTGGGATAGTGGACTAAAACTTGGAAGTCGTGTCCATAATATAGAAGAATTAGAACATGAGGTAAAGACGGATGTTACAATCAAGACATCCATTTTAGAATCACGACTTATTTATGGTTCTAAACACTTATGGTATCAATTTGAATATAAACTCTCAAAAATTAGAAAATACAATCAAAAAGAGTTTGTTTTAGAAAAACTAGATGAACATAAAACACGATTACTAAAATATCCTTTATCTATGCAACCAAATATTAAAGATGGATATGGAGGTATGAGAGAAGCAAATATGGTTTTTTGGATGGGAACTATTACTTATGGTATTACAAATAGCAAACAATTATCAGGAGTAGTATTTACAGATGATCAATTTAGAGAGTTTATTATTTCTATAGAGTATATATTTAGAGTAAGAAGTGCTTTACATCTTATTTCAAAAAAGAAATCGGATATTGTTACTTTTGACATTTTACCGGAGTTAAGTAGATGGTTGGGCTATAGTGATACACCACGGTATGTAAAAGAGAGATTGTGTATGGAAAAGATTTTAAAATCATTACATGTGATTCATTCCTTTTCTGCAATTATGACTAAAAAAATCACTCGAAGATATTTAGTAGATTTATCTAAAATCGATCTGATTAAAAAGATGAGAATAACTAAAAATATTTATGTTCATGATACTAAAATCTATACATCTTATAATGCTAAGCCAAAGAAATTAAATTTATTTTTAAAGGAATTAATTTCTTTACCAAAAGATATAAGTAGATTTGATCCCTCTTATGTTCATTATGCATCAAAAACGATTTTGCCTGTTAAATTAAATGATGCAGCGAAGTCTTTGATTGTTCATCTGTTAGAAAAAGAAAATGTATATCCTATTATAAAACTTCTCTATAATTCAAAATTATTAGTAGAACTAATACCTACTATGAAAATGATTATAGATCAACCTCAATTCGATGGCTATCATAAACACCCAGTAGATATACATAGTATAAAAACTTTATATCATATTCAAAATATACAAGACCCTTTTTTACAAGTGATGTACTCAAAGTTAACTATACATCAGAAATTTATCTTACGACTTGCTTCATTTTTTCATGACTGTGGTAAAGGTAGAGGGAAAGATCATCATATCGTGGGACAAAATCTATTTAAAAAATTTGCAAAATCTTTAAATATAAATGAAGAGATAATTAACACAGCAGCAAATTTAATTAGATATCATAATATGATGTCTAAAGTTGCTACAACTGAAGATATATATTCTCAAAATACAATTTTAGCTTTTACGGGGCTTGTTAAAACGAAAGAATCATTAAAGCTTTTATATTTATTGACTTATGCTGATATATGCTCTGTAGATGAAAAGTTATATAAAAGCTCAACAGCATCGTTGTTAAAAGAGTTATATTTACAATCATTACCTGCTTTTGACAACAAAGAATTATTACAAATTAGTTCAAGAAGAGTTGCAAAAGAAAATACAATTAAAAATCACAAACTTTTTTTAGCAGCAAGTAGACTAATGAAAAAAAAGATTTTACATATAGAATCAAATCAAATGTATTTAAAATATAAATCAGAAGATATAATTAAGATTGCTATTCGTGCAAATGATACACTAGATTGGGATTATACAATCTCAAATAAAGAGATATTATCTATAAAAATAACAAGAGCAGTACCTCTTAACTTAGGATATCTATTAGGGAAAATGCAATTTTTAAACATCATATCAATGGGTATTTACAAGTTATTTGATGATAAAAAATTTTTCCAAATATCATTTGATGAAAAAGTTGATGATGAAGAATTACCATTTATTGAGGATATTATAAAACACTCATTTGATATGACAAAAGAGATAAAACTCAAAAAGCCTATCATATCTCAAAATGAAATAATTGTTGATTGTAATCATACTGATGAACTAGCTCTAATGAAGATTAATACGAAAGATCAAAAAGGATTGTTCTCTTATATAGCAAAAACATTTGATGATTTTGGTGTAGAGATCAATAGTGCAAAAATACAGTCTCTTAGAGGTAAAGCAAATGATTTAATTCTTATATCAAGAAATGGTCATTTTTGCAGTAATAAAGATAAAATTTTAGAACTTCTAACAAAACAGTAGAGCTATTCTACTGTTTTGTTCTCTTCAATATAAATATATACTTAAAATTAATAATTAATTAACATACAATTAACACTTTATAGATAATCTACAATTTCAAAATCTAATAAAGTAAGGCAAAATTTATGAATCAAAAAATATATTTATCTTTATCATGTGCATTGGCAATTAATCTAACAGCACAAGATTTAGGAACTATTGAAGTTATAGAAAAAATCAACAATAAAGTTGTTAAAAATGTAAGTTCAGAAGAGATTAAGAGTGCAGATTTAGCTGAAGCATTAGCTAAAAATATCCCCTCAATATCAATTGTAAGAAGAAGTGGTATTGCAAATGATATTATTTTAAGAGGTCAAAAAAAAGACAATATAAATATTTTAGTTGATGAAGCAAAAATATATGGTGCTTGTCCAAATAGAATGGATCCCCCTACTTCTCATGTTTTATCGAATAATATTCAAGACATAGAGGTGATTGAAGGTCCTTATGATGTTGAAAATTTCGGAACATTAAGTGGAATGATAAAGGTTAAAACAAAAGAGCCTTCAAAAGAATTTAAAGGTGAAGTTAATCTTAATACAGGAAGTTTTGGATATAAAAAAGCTAGTGCTACAGTAAGTGGTGGTACAGATAAATTTAAATTATTACTATCAACTTCTATTGAAAATGGTGATCAGTATGAAGATGGAAATGGTGATAATTTTAAAGAACAACAAATTAAAAAAAATGTTCCTATTGCAAATCAATATACAAACAATGATGATGAAGCATTTGAGAAAAAAACATTACTAGGAAAAGCAGTTTTCAATATTAATGATGATTCGGAAGTTAAATTATCATATACGGCAAATAGAAGTGATAATGTACTTTATCCAAATACTCCTATGGATGCGGATTATGATGATTCTGATATCTATACATTGGGATACACAGCGAGAAATTTATCAGATTTATCTAAAGAATTAAATTTGGATTATTACTATTCAAAGGTTGATCATCCAATGAGTACTACACTTAGAAATAATGGTGCAATGAAGATGACAAATCATATGGAATCATCAATATGGGGAACAAAACTTAAAAATAGTATAGAAATTGATGAGTCTTTGATTACGCTAGGTATAGATACAAGTGTTAGAAACTGGAAAGGAAAATATTATAATAAAACGAATCCATTTATTAATGATTCAATTGCTAGTACTGATACTACAAATAAAGCATTATTTGGGAAACTGGAAAAAACTTTTGGTAAACTTACCATTGAAACAGGTGCAAGATATGATTACACAGATATAGAAACAGAAGATTTAACTAAAAAAGATAAAACATATAAATCACTTAATGCAAATATTTTAGCTATCTATAAAGCAGATATAGAAACAAAATATTTTTTTGGTATTGGTAAGTCTGCAAGAGTTCCTGATGCTAGAGAACTTTACTCTAAAACATCAGCTGGAGCATATACTGGAAATGATAATTTAGAGGATACAAAAAACTATGAAGCTGATATTGGTTTTGAGAAAAGTATTGGTGATTTTAATATTAAAACAAAACTTTTTTATTCTAAATTAAAAGATTATATTTATAATACAGGAACATTTACCAACATAGATGCGAAGATATATGGTCTTGATATTAGTGGTTATTATATTATGAGTGATGCTTTTTCTCTTGATTATGGACTTGCGTATCAAAGAGGAAAAAAAGATGGAAATTATGCAGATAAAGATTTAGCAGAAATTACACCATTAAAAACAAATATAGCATTAAATTATGAGCATAATAAAGCTAAGTTTACAACAGAAATTGTAGCAGTTGATAGATGGGATAATTATGACAGTTCAGCAAAAGAGCAAGAGTTAGCAGGATATGCAATTGTAAACCTAAAATATACAAACCAAATACATAAAAACTTTGGATTTACTCTAGGAGTAGATAATATTTTCAATACTACATACACATCAACAAATACTTACCAAGATGTAACATATGTTGCTAATGGTGGAGATAGAGTTTTATTAAATGATCCAGGTCGATATGGATATGTTAATTTAAAGTTTTCATTCTAAATAAAAACAAAATTTACAAAACCTAGTGTTTTGTAAATTGTATTAAGTCTTCTGTAGTAATAATATTTTGTGGTAATTTACTTAAGCATATTTCTAATATTTTTTGTGTACTTAAAGCATCACTAAAGGCTCTATGGTGATTATCTATATTTATATTGAGGTGTTCTTTTAAATATTTCAGACCATATCTTTCACAATTTAATACTTTTTTTGACAAATCAATAGTACATAACCTTCTGTTACATAGTTCTCCCAAGTCGTATTTTTTTAAACTATCACTAATAAATTTATAATCAAATGAGATAGCATGCGCTACAAATACATCATCTTCTAAAAAAAATTTAAACTCTTCTAGGACCGATTTTAAATTGGGTGCATTATGAGTCATGGCTGGTTTTATACCGGTTAGTTCCTGTATTTTATAAGGTATATCTCCTGTATTTACTAAACTATCATACTTTTCAATTATCTGTCCATTTTTAAATTTTACTGCACCAATCTCTATAATTTGACCAGCTTTTGCATTACCCGCAGTTGTTTCTATATCTACTATACAAAAAGTTTGGTCTTTGATAAGATTTTCTGAAGTTTTTAAAAATACATATTCATCAGAAAAGTGAAGCGGTAAGCCATTGGATATGAGTAGTTCTTTTTCTAATTCAATATTGTCAAAAAAAGTGTCACTTTTTTTTAATATATCATTGAATTGTATAATACTTAAAGGATGTTTATTTAAACTATTAACTAATTTATTAAGATAGTTCATTGGCTTTGTTTATGAAGTTAATCATTTTTTGTTTATCTTTTAAACCCTTTTTAACTTCTACACCACTACTTACATCAAGTGAATAAAACTTAAACCCCTTTAACTCTTCCAAATTGTTAGCAGTTAATCCCCCTGCAAGTATTATACGAGAACAATCAATATCCTTAAACCAATCTAGATTTAATCGTTTCCCTTCACCGCCATACTCAGGTACAAATGCATCAACTATTCTATACTCATTGTTATATAAGTGTAAATTCTCTTGTGATTGCGCTCGAACTACTTTTATTGCTTTTACTTCTAACTCTTTATAGAAAGTTTCTTCCGCTTCAAAATGTATTTGTGCTAAATCTATTTGTGAGATTTTTGAGATATGATTTACTGTTTGAGCCGTTTCATTTACAAATAAACCAACACTTTGTACAAAAGGGGGAATCTGTTTGATAATATCTCTTGCTACTGCTGGTTCTATATATCTAGCACTCTTAGGATAAAAAACGAATCCTAGAGCATCTGCTCCAGCATTAATAGCATCCATAGCATCTTTTAGGTTTGTAATACCACAGATTTTTACTCTCATTGTTATATTTCTTTTCTAATTAAACTTGTAAGCTTTTTATTGCTTGTCCATAATCATCTGCACCATACACATAACTACCAGCAACAACTACATCAACACCAGCATCTTTAAGTTCACCGATGTTTTTATCATTTACTCCACCATCTACTTCAAT
>Ga0193953_1000932_pt1 | contig 14475 bp, 8 predicted proteins | sample BB_4_MG_FD_140325 | JGI IMG/M metagenome (GOLD analysis project Ga0193953, IMG submission 140325) | Microbial mat bacterial communities from the Broadkill River, Lewes, Delaware, United States - BB_4_MG | ecosystem: Environmental > Aquatic > Freshwater > River > Microbial mats | place: USA... | reverse complement strand
TGTAGATCCACTATAGGATCCTACTAAGGTAATAAGTTGATTAATTGTTGAGGTAAAAGGATTTGTGTCTGGTGTTGATATAATTGCATTTAGAGTACCACCACCTGTTACAATTTCACCAAAAGTAAGTACTCCACTATTTCCTCCTCCTTGACAGACGGCTATTAATTTATTTCCGATAAAAATTTCTGTGTTATTGCTACATCCTCCAGTAATATCACCATTGTTTTCTACTACAATAACAGAATTGGCGGGTAAATACAAATCCATTTTTTGACTGTCGAAATTTAAAATACCACCTGAAATTGTTAAGTCTTCAGTTTCTAATATTATTGTTTTAGGTTTTGAGCCTCCAATAAGGTTTAAAGTACCATTAACAAATACTTCTCCCATGGCGAGGGTAGTTAAATTAGTGGGAACTTCAATTGTGTGTCCAGATTGTATTGTTACATTATAAGACCCTGCATTTTCACCTGGATAAGTTGATGCATTACTCCAAGTACTACCATTGTCAAAAGAAGTTTGCCATGAGGTGCTGACATCCCAATCTCTTGGACCGTTAAATCTGGATCTATAATCAGTTTGTCCAAAACTAAACTGAATAATTAGCAAATTAAAAAGAAGAAAAAGGATATTTTTTTTGTTAAAAAAAGACAATATACAGATGCCTACCTTTTTACTGTAAAAAGTAAAATTATTATCCATAGCTGGGGTTATTTTAAATTAATTGTATATATCAATTTCTCTATTAAAAAGAAACGACTCTAGCTTTTAATAAATTTATTTTATATTAAAATTTATTTAAAAATATCAAGTTTCGCAATACACGTTTTTTAATTAAATCACATAGGTATTTAATTAGAATTTCGGGTTGTGCACGTGTAAGTTATTGAAAATAAAGAGTTTGACAAAATATTTTTTAAAAATAATTTTGCTAAGGTTAAAAATTAAATAATTTTTCAATTAAGATTATTTAATTTTTTTTAGCTGTTTTTTTATTTTTCTAATTGCAGATTCAATAGGTTTTTCAGGTTCAATAACATTATATTCTCCCCAAAATTCAGGGTCAGAAAACCCTGATGCTTTATCACTAATTATAACAGACGGTTTTAACCTGTTTTTAGGTTTTATTAATTTATTAGTTGTGTTTTTTTTCCAATTTGTAATAGCCATTTCAATAGTGGTGTTGTAAATTGTATTGAATAGTTTTTTATCCCAATTAATTTTAAAACCTAATTGAATTCTACTATATGAATTGTACCATTTTTGATTCTTTGACCTGTAATCAATCTGGTAAGAAACTTCAACAGGGTAAACTCTTGCCCCTCTTGGTTTTTTTACAATGAAGTTCTTACTTGCTTTTTCTTTATTTTCAATATTTAATTTAAAGTTAGCGTTCGTTAGCGCTAAAGACTGAGCATCAATGTATAATTTTCCAAAAAAATATGGATCTTTTATATGCGATTTCTGCTTAAAGTTAATAACATAAATTGGACGATTGTCAATTTTAGTTGATTTCCCAAAAGAGAAATCATAAATATCAAACATCTCTTCTGAGAAGAAGAATGTTGGATTTTTCATAATATCAATATAAACAGAATTAAAAGGCCCACCTTTTAACTTAAAAGCTATAGTATCCAATCTTTTGTAATCTGTACTTTTTCTTGATTTATGGATTCTTAAAATATCTCTTTTATTACTTGTATATGGTTGTTTGTTTATTTCAACCACGGCTTCGGAAAGTGAAACATAAGATCTTCTTTTTTTTATAGTTTCTCTATAAAAAGCGGTCATGGTTGTTAATTCATCAAAATAATTTTCTTTTTTTCGTTTAAGAACTTCATGAATTAAAGTTTTAGCATCCTTTACTGTAATTTCAACTTCTGTAAGTTCTTCAATATGAGTCTCAAGTTTTATAGTTAATTTTTCTTTTAAGTCTGATAAGTTTAAAACCTTACTAGTATATCCTAAAAAGGAAACAGTAACAGTTTTATTAATGATCTTTTTTGGAACCTTCAATAAAAATTCTCCATTAGAATTTGTTACGGTACTAATATTTGTCCCATCTACATTTAAAGAAGCAAAAATTAATTTCTTTTTTGTTTTTCCATCAATAACTTTACCCTTATATCTATGAAATCCAATAGTATCTGTTAAATTAATGTTTGTAGAAGAAAAACCTATATTTTGAAATCCAATAACAAAAAGAATTAAAAGAAATGATTTTAAAACAAGTGTTTGATTTGTAAAGGCTATTTTTTTAGACATAATTTTTCAGATTGATTGTCAGTACTATTTTAATGATTAAAGTTACTAATTTTTAAATAAAAAAAGGAATCACATTGCTGTAATTCCTTTTAACTTACTTTATAAAGATTGTTTGCAACTATTTTGTTACTTGAAAACCTCGGTCTCTCATCAAGGCATCAATCTTGGCATCTCTTCCTCTAAACAATTTATAAGCCTCAGCAGGATCCATTGAGTTACGTGGAGCAAATAAATATTTCACCATTTTTGCAGCTAAATCTTTGTCATAAAATCCTTCAGGAGCTTCAGCAAATGCTTCAGAAGCGTCTGCAGTTAATACATCAGCCCACATGTAACCGTAATATGCCGTAGCATAACCTTCACCTGAAAATACATGTCCAAAATGTGGTGTACGATGACGCATAACTAACTCTTTTGGCATATTTAATTCGTTTAAGGTTTCTCTTTCAAAAGCATCAACATCAATATTTGTAGGATCAGTCATATGAAATTTCATATCCATAATTGCTGAAGCTAAGTATTCGGTAGTTGCAAATCCTTGGTTAAAAGTTGAAGCTTTTTTAATTTTAGCTACTAATTCTTTTGGGATTACTTTTCCAGTTTTGTAATGAACTAAAAATTGATTAATTACTTTATCTGTAGATAACCAACGTTCTAATACTTGTGATTGAAATTCTGTATAATCTCTAACTCCTCCATTTAATGTTGGGTATTTTACTTCTGAAGAAAAGAAATGTAACGCATGTCCAAATTCATGTAAAAATGTGGTTGCATCATCCCAAGAAACCAATACAGCTTCTCCCGGTGCCGGTTTAACAAAATTTGAATTGTTAGATGCCAGAACAGTCTTTTTACCATCAAATGTGGTATGACTTCTATAAGTTGTTGCCCAAGCTCCAGATCGTTTACCAGGTCGCGCAAATGGGTCTAAATACCATAATCCAATATGTTCACCAGTTGTTTTATTTGTTACATCCCAAACTTTTACATCTTCATGAAATACAGGTACACTTCCTTCTTTTACCGGAGTGAAAGTATAATTGAATAATTCATCAGCAACAAAGAATAAAGCCTGAGTAAGTTTATCTAACTGAAGGTATTGTTTTACTTCATCAGAATCTAAATCATATTTTTGTTTTCTAACTTTTTCAGCGTAATAGCGATAATCCCAAGGTTCAATAGTTATTTTTTTTCCACTTGCATTAGCAACTGCCTGCATATCTTTAACTTCTTCTTTAACTCTTGCAATAGCAGAAGGCCAAACAGCATTCATTAAATTCATTGCATTTTCAGGAGTTTTTGCCATTCTGTTTTGTAATCTCCAAGTTGCATAATTGTCATATCCTAATAATCCTACACGCTCTTTTCTAAGCTTAAGAATTTTAGCAATATTTTCATTATTATCAAACTCATCACCGTTATCTCCTCTTGAATAATAATTATTCCACACTTTTTTACGTAATTCTCTTTCAGTTGAATACGTTAAAAACGGGCTCATATATGAACGAGTGTTAGGAATTGCATATTTACCTTCTTGACCTTTATCAGTTGCAATTTTTGCCATTGACTTTATCATTCCATCAGATAAACCACCTAATTGTTCTTTAGTTAAATAAACAACATAGTTTTCTTCATCGGCTAAAACATTGTTTCCAAAATTTGTATAAAGTGTAGAAAGTTCTTTGTTAATAGCTGCATAACGTTCTTTTTTAGTTTTGTCTAATTCAGCACCGTTCATTGCAAAGCCCTCATAAGTAAGTTGAACAACACGTTGTTGGTCAGCTTCTAAAGGAGTAATTAAAGAATCGTCATAAACCTTTTTTATGCGAATGAATAATTCTTTATTTTGGGAGATTTTAGAATTGAAGTCTGACAAAATTGGAGCCATTTCTCCCTGAATTTTTCTAAATTCTTCTGAAGATAAATTTGCACTCCATATGCCATAGTATTTAAAAACTCTGTTTAATTCTTTTCCAGCCTTTTCCATTGCCGCAATAGTATTCTCAAATGTAGGAGCTTCAGAATTATTAGTAATTGCATGGATATCCTCAAGATTTTTTTTCATACCAAATTCCAATGCAGATTTAAGATCTGTCAAGTTCATTTTATCAAATGCAGGAACACCTCCATAAGGACCTGTCCATTCTTGTAATAAAACATTATCGGTATTCATATTTTCTGCATTTTCATTTTTTTGAGTACAACTTGTTGAAATAATTAGTGAGCAGACCACTAATGATTTAAGTGTTGTAATATTGAGATATTTTCTCATAATAAATTGATTTTATAATAATTGTTTGAATTACTCAAATTTAAGGATTTAAGCTTAAAATGACTTAGTTTAAAGTTGATTTTACCAGTCTAATTAGTTAATGAAATGTTAAAGTTTTATTTTGAGTTTTAATGAGTTTTGAGCACAAAAAAAAGGAGCTATTTTAAGTAACTCCTTTTTAATTTTTATAGAATTAAATATGTTTTTTATGCCTTTTTAGCATCTAATTTATTAATTACTTTTCCATAAATAATTAATGAAATAGCAGATACAAGAGCAATAGCTCCAAAGTAATACCAGATATAATGAGCATCAGAAGAAGCTACTTCCCAAGCTTCATGGCTTTCAAATAATCTTGGATCTGGGCAATATTTTGATAATAAGTATCCCGATAGACCAAATCCAGCAATTGAAGATATAAATGAATGTAAGTGGCTAAAACCTAAATACAATCCTTCTTCACCTTTTGGCGCTTGTAATGAGAAAAATTCTAAGAATCTTGGCGAAATAAAAGATTCTGCCAACGCTTGAAGCATAATACCAAAAATCATCATAAGTGCAATTGGGTGCATGCTAATAATTCCAAGATCTATTTCACCTCCACCAAACCAGTTTCCAGAAGCCATTGCAAGAGCTGAAAGTGGCATAATAAACATACCAACTGTCATTGAAAATAATGGTGTTTTACTTGCCATTATTCTAGTTACAAAAGTAACAGTTAATACAACTATTAATGGATTTACATTGGCATACCAAGAAGGAGATGCTCCTTCACCAGCCAATCTTAAAACATATTTAGGCATTGTAGCATATAATTGGTGCTGTACCATCCAGAAACCTGTAACAATTAAAATTAAAGTAATTAATCTACCATTTGTAATTACTCTGATTAATGCTTGCCAAATTTCTCCAAGAGATTTTCCTTTTCCTTCTTGTTTAGCACTTTTGTAAAAGAAAACTATCATTACTAAAGCTAAAACAGTCATAGCTGTTGAAAAATAGTTTAAATAAACCAATCCCATATCTCCCATAGAAGCACGTAGAGGTTTTACAATTGTTTTTCCAGAAAACGCTCCAATATTTACCATCATATAAAAGATAGAAAATCCTTGAGCTCTATTTGCTTCAGTTGTTTCTTTAGCTACAGTTCCAGTAATAACAGATTTGATAAATGAACCACCAATCATTATGATAACCATAATAGGTACAATAGCCCATCTTTCATTTGATTCTAATAAACCAGTAAATTGTATTTTATCAGAGTAATCGACCAATCCTATTGACTCTAATATTGTTGGTAATACTCCTAATCCAAAGTAACCAATACTTAATAGAGCGAAAGCTATTATTAATGATGATTTAAAACCTATTTTATCAGCTAAAGCACCTGTAAATGTAGGAAGAAGATAAAGACCTCCGGAAAATAATCCTGAAATCATTGCAGCTTCCATATCAGAAAATCCTAAGATTCTTGATAAGTATAAGGTAATAACAATAAATACTCCATAATAAGCACCTCTTTCAAGAAGCTCAACTATATTTGCCGTCCAAAACGCACGTGAAAATCCTTTTAATTTTTGAAACATGTTTATTTAATATTTGATTAAAACTGTTGCCGAAGATAATGAATTTGGGTGATTCTTTTTTTAAATTTAACCTTTAATTTTTGATACAGAATTGGAAATGTTTAGGAATAATTTCAAAAACATATTAAGAAGATTTTTATTTCAAAAAAATCTGAATAATTAGATATTAATTTATTAACATTTTGCTGTTTAGGAGTAAAATCTCATAAAAAGGGAACTACAATTAAGTGGTTCCCTTTTTTATATTAATGGATTTTTCGACAGGCTTTAAATAACAATGTTTAGATTGTTTCTATAAATTGTCTTCTGTCAAAATTTCCTTCTTAATTGATACATTACTAATCTTGAATAGCAGAAATTTCTATTGTGATTTTGGATCTAATGTCTTTTTCTGAGATAGAAACCGTATTCATCTTTTTCACACTATTATAAATAAAATTAACTTTTTTTCCATTCACCTTTATTGAAGAAGCTTTATTAATTGCTGCAAACTCAATTTGATAGGCTCTTTTGCTTTCTTGACCTTTAAAGTGCCCTTTCGTTGGATGAATTTTAATGATATGAATATTCTTGTGACGGTTGTAACTTAATTTGGTAATTGCTTTTTTATCTTTTTTATAATCGAGACTCGTGCCGTCGTCTTCATACAATTGGAAAAAGGAATTTTGACCTTCTATTCCTGGAAAGCATCTTATAACTAATTTTTTTAATGACGTACTAGTCATTCTATCATTATAATCTTGCATAGGTATGGGAATACCTCCTTTAGCAAATAAAGGGAACTGATTTATATCTGATTTGGTGTTAATTGTTTGATTTCCTTCATATTTGGAATTATCGAAAAAGTTGTACCACACACCATCAGGTAACCATACACTTTTTTTAACAATTTTGTCAATTCCAGATCCTGCTTTCGTAATTGGAGCGGACAAAAATGCATCACCCCAAAAGTATTGTCCTTCTTGCTGGTAAGCTTCTTTTTTATTAGGGAACTCTAAATACATTCCTCTTAGTATTGGAAGTGTTTCATTGTGAGCTTGCCAAACGGTAGAATAGATATAAGGCATTAATTCAGACCGCATGAGATAAATAATTCGCATACTTTTTTCAGCTGTTTCTCCCCAAAGCCAAGGTCTTCTATCAAGGTTAGGGTCATAAACAGAATGTATTCGTAAAGAAGTATTAGTAAGCCCAAATTGAGTCCAACGTGTATATAATTCCCATGCTTTTTCTTTAGGTTCTCCGAAAAAACCACCTATGTCATGAGCCCAAAAGAAACAACCAGCATTTCCACTTGTTACTGTAAAAGGAACTTGGTATTCAAGAGATTCCCAACTCCCTACATAATCTCCTGAAAATTGTATAGGGTAGCGATGGCTTCCAAAACCAGACCATCTACTATAATTCATCCCTCGTTTATTATTTCTTTGTGAATGTAAATAATATAAATGATTTAACCATTCTAAATGAGTTAATCCATGAATACCTCTTACCTGAGGATATAAGTAATCCTGTTGCCAATCTAGCCACCAAAAATCAATTCCAATGTTTTCAAGAGGCTCTAATGCGTACTTAAAAAATGATTTCATATAAACGGAGTCACCGGCATCAAAAATTGGGGTAGGATCATTTATTGTTTTACCTAAACTATTCATGAAATCTTTATACATAGTTTCATGAGTTCGAATTCCATCATGTGGATGATCATTTAATGCAACTTGAATGTTATCATTGTTAAATTCTTTTATCAATTTATCTGGATTTGGGAAAAGGTCTTTATTCCAGGAATAACCTGTCCAACCTCTATTTCCTGCATGCCCAGTTCCTTCTTTAGCATCCTTTTGAGTGTGCCATCCCATGTCAAAAACCATAATATCTAAAGGGAAATCATGGTCTTTATATTCCTTTAAAATTTGTCGGTATTCATCTTCAGAATAGTCCCACCATCTGCAATACCACGCGCCTAATGCATTTTTTCGAGGTAAAGGAACTTCTCCGCTTATTTCTGTTAATGCTTTTAAAGCAACTTTATAATCTTTATCATAAGCAAAAAAATAGCGATCCATTATGCTTTCTTTTGGCCTATTTTCAATCCATCCATTTTTTAGAACAGGTTTGAAATCATCATTTATTATAAACCAACCGTCATGGCTAAGTAATCCATTGTCAACTTCTACACGACCATTTTTTCCATCAAGAGTTTGAATGGTTCCACCTAAATTAGTCTCCGTATTATTTTTTTGATAAATCATGAATTTTTTTTCTTCATTATCTTTTTTGTAAAAGATTCTGAAGTTAGCTTGTCCAAAGGGAAAGCCATCATTGTAGTATTCAACTCTCATCCTAGAAGTAGAAATTTGAGTCCATCCTTTTTTGTTTGTTGTTACTTTAAATTCCTTACTAAGCGTCTTTCTATTCGCCGCAAAAAGTGTAGGTTCATTAATGAATTTTCCATCTAAGGCATATTCAAGTCGCACTAATTCTGGGGTTATAATTGTAAATCTGGCATTGCCTAATATAACTGGGTTCTTTTGACCATAAAAATTATAGGTACCTAAAAAGACAATTAATAATACAATATAGTTGAGGTTTTTTTTCATGATTTTTACAACTTGTTCTTATATGGATAAGAATTCAAAAAAATAAATTGAATTACATGCATTTTGCATTTAGGCAAATGTATTTAATAAGAAAATTTTGAGGGTAGATGTTTTAGGCTGAAAGTGGGAAATATTCGTAATCTTTCCTTTTTAATAAACCAAATCATAATATTTAACTGTTGTTTAACAGATAGATTTGTGAAAAAAAGGAACCACAATTAAGTGATTCCTTTTTTATTTAATATGTTAGATCCTTCGCTTTTGCTCAGAATGACAATTGGTATTAATTATACTATTTCAACAAATAAACCTTCGTCTGTATTGTTAACTTTTGCAAGATTGTATTTAGATAAACCTTTCATAGTTTTATCCCATTTCTTATTGCTTAAACCACTTTGAGATTTTAATTCTGAAAGTTCAATTTTTTCAACTTTTTGTAAAATTTCAAAAACTGCTTTTTCGTCATCGTTTAATTCAACAGAAGGAGCTTTTTTCTCTGGTTTCATTTGAGGGAAGAATAAAACTTCCTGAATAGATGCATTATTAGTCATAAACATAACCAAACGATCAATTCCTATACCTATTCCTGACGTTGGAGGCATGCCATACTCTAATGCTCTTAAAAAATCTTGATCGATAAACATTGCTTCATCATCACCTTTTTCAGATAATTTCATTTGATCTTCAAAACGTTCACGTTGATCAATTGGATCGTTTAACTCAGAATAAGCATTTGCTAATTCTTTTCCATTTACCATTAATTCAAAACGTTCTGTTAAAGCTGGGTTTGATCTGTGCTCTTTTGTTAATGGAGACATTTCTTTAGGATAATCAGTAATAAATGTTGGTTGAATGTATAAATGCTCACATTTTTCACCGAACAATTCATCGATCAATTTTCCAACACCCATTGTTTCATCAACTTCAATACCTACTTTTGTACATACTTCTCTTAATTCAACATCATTCATTCCGGCTACGTCATAACCTGTATGAATTTTAATTGCTTCTAAAATTGGAACTCTTGGATAAGGAGCTTTAAAGCTTACTTTATTTTCACCTATTTGAACTTCACTTGTACCGTTAGTATCAATTGCAATTTTTTCCAATAATTCTTCGGTCATATTCATCATCCAGTTATAGTCTTTGTATGCAACATACAATTCCATTACTGTAAACTCTGGATTATGAGTTCTATCCATTCCTTCATTTCTAAAGTCTTTTGCAAACTCATAAACTGCATCAAAACCACCAACAATCAATCTTTTTAAATAAAGTTCGTTGGCAATACGTAAATACAATGGCATATCCAATGCATTGTGATGTGTCATAAAAGGCCTAGCAGCTGCACCTCCAGGAATTGGTTGTAAAACAGGAGTTTCAACCTCTAAATATCCTTTTTTATTGAAAAAGTCACGCATTGAATTGGTGATCTTTGTTCTTTTTATAAAAGTTTCTTTTACGTGATCATTAACAATTAGATCAACATAACGCTGACGGTATCTAGATTCAGCATCAGAAAAAGCATCGTGTACTTTCCCATCGGCATCAGTTTTAACAACTGGTAATGGTTTTAAACTTTTAGATAAAAGTGTTAATTCTTTCACCTTAACAGAAACTTCACCAACATTAGTCTTGAATACATTTCCTCTAATTCCAATAATGTCTCCCATATCCAATAATTTCTTGAATACAGTATTGTACATAGTTGGGTCTTCTTCAGAAGAAATTTCATCTCTATTAATATAGATTTGCATTCTACCACTTGCATCTTTTAATTCAGCAAAAGAAGCTTTCCCCATAATTCTACGGCTCATCATTCTTCCTGCTAATACAACCTCCTTACCTTCAAAATCATCAAACTTATCTACAATGTTCTTTATTGTAGTTGTTGTTTTAAATTCTTCGGCTGGATAAGGGTTGATTCCTAATTCACGTAGTTTTTGAAGAGATTCTCTTCTAACTATTTCAAGTGGTGATAATTGCATGATGCTTTTTTTACTGTTTATTATAAATTACAATTCGCAAAGATACAACCAATTCAGAAAAATATATAATTCTAAAAGAAAAAGTATTTTTTATTTGAAATTTAAGAAAAAGTCCTATATTTGCCTGCTGCATTAGATGCAGCTTAGTTGTGTTGTTTGACGTTAATAGCGTCAGGTTTTTTTATAAAAACCAATGGAAAGCTTCCCGAAAAACCGGGACGCTTTTTTTATTTTACGACATTGTTTTTATTCGAAGCTGAAAAACAGTGCTTTATACTCCCAAAACTTAGAAATATACAATCCTGTAAAAACTACGGCAGCAATAAATTTTAGAAATGAAGAGGTTAAGAAACCAAGAAAAGAACCAAATGCAGCTTTTAATGCTCGTTTAGAATCTTTGCTGTCATTAATCATTTCTCCAATATAAGCGCCAACAAAAGGTCCAATTATTATTCCGAAAGGAATAGGAGAGAGCAATCCAACTATTAATCCTATCATTGTTCCAATAACACCATAGCGAGTACCACCAAATTTTTTGGTTCCCATTGCTGGAATAAAATAATCAATAATCCATATTATTACTGCTATTGCTAAAGTAATACCTAAGAATGTCCAATTCATTGGAACCACATCTGTTAAATGCAAAAGTAATAATCCAAGCCAACTAGTTAATGGGCCGGGTAGAACAGGTAAAAATGATCCAATAATACCTAATAGAGCTAACAAAAATCCTGAGATTAAAAGAAATATATCCATTAGGTAAAAGTATATATTCAAATTAAAATGTAAAAGCCTTTTATATTGAAAATTTCAACTATTCAACTAAAAAATTAGTTTAAACTAAATATTTAGTTATATTTGTATTGTTGAACTAAAAGTTTAGTTGAAAAAAATGGAGAAACAATTAACAAAAGCAGAAGAGCAATTAATGCAGGTATTATGGGAACTGGAAGAGGCCTCAGTTAGAGAAATTATTGAAAAATTACCTGCACCAAAACCTGCATATAACACAGTTTCAACGATTATTAGAATTTTGGAAACTAAAAATGTGGTTGGACATAAAGCTAAGGGAAGAGGGCATATATATTTTCCGTTAATTAAGAAAACAGATTATAGTAACCAGACCTTAAATAAAATAGTTGATGGTTATTTTGGAGGGTCATTTAAAAACATGGTTTCGTTTTTTGTAAAGAAGAACGATATTGATATGGACGATCTTGGAACAATTTTGGATGCAATTAACGAAAAAAAGGAAAAGAAATGATAAACTATATTATTCAAGTACTGCTTTTTCAAGCGTTGTTTTTAGCTGTGTACGATTTCTTTCTACAGAGAGAAACATTTTTTAAATGGAACAGGGTTTATTTATTAACAACTCCATTTATTTCATTTATTATTCCATTATTAAAATTTGACAAAATTCAACAAGCTGTTCCTCAGGAATATATTGTTCAAATGCCAACTGTATTTCTAAATCCTGAAGCTTTAATTATCGGAACCAATGCTACTGAAACTTCAATGGATTATTTCTCAATTATTTTTTATTTAGGAATAACGGTGTTTTCACTCTTGTTTTTAATTCGACTCATTAAAATAATTAAGTTAATTTCTTCAAACGAAATTATTAAGGAGAACATTTATAGCTTGGTGCTGTTAAAAACAAAGCAATCAGCATTTTCGTTTTTCAACTATATCTTCATCAATAAAAAGTTGTTAGAAAATAAAGAATTGGAAATTATTCAACATGAATTAGTGCATTGCAGACAGGGACATTCAATAGATTTATTGGTTTTTGAACTATTAAAAATTGTGCTTTGGTTTAATCCGCTTATCTATGTTTATCAAAAGAGAATCACTTTACTACATGAATATATCTCAGATGCAGAGGTTGTAAAGGAAACCGATAAATATACCTATTTCAATAAGCTATTATCTGAAACTTTTGAAGTGGAAAGTATTTCATTTACCAATCAGTTTTTTAAACACTCATTAATTAAAAAAAGAATAGTTATGATAACAAAAGAAAGATCTCAAAAAATTAAACAGTTAAAGTATTTACTTATTGTTCCTTTATTATTAGGAATGCTAATTTATACTTCTTGTATTGATGAAGTGAACGACGAACTTATGGAGATGGAATCTGTGTTAAATGCTCATAATGATTACAGCAAAGGAAAATATTTTGATTTTGAAGTTGGTAAAACCTTTGTTGGTTATAGTTTAATGATTGGACGTTATTTAAAGGTTGATGAATACACCGATAAAGAAAAAGAATTACACGAAAAGTTTAATAATTTGGAAGGTTCATTATACGATTATATAGTTCTTTTTGATGAAAATAATGAAAGAGTAAATTGGTTTAGACCTAAAAGAGGTATTTCAGAGTATAGAGCCAAAAGGGAATATAAGAAAGGAGAAGATGTACCGTTTGCAATTATAGAAAATGCTCCTGTTTTTCCTGGTTGTGAAGGTACTCAAGAAGAATTAAGAAAATGTTTGCAGGAAAATATCGCGAAACATGTAAATAGAAATTTTAATGCAGACTTAGCTAAAAACTTAGGTTTATCACCTGGTGTAAAAAGAATATTTGTAATGTTTAAGATAGATAAGGAAGGAAATATTACAGAAGCTAAATCTAGAGCACCACATGAGTCATTAGCAGACGAAGCTCTTAGAGTTGTAAATTCGTTACCAAAAATGATACCTGGAACTTATAAAGGTGAAGAAGTTGGAGTTATGTATAGCTTACCAATTGCTTTTAAAATTGCAGGGAATGAAGAGAAACAAAATAAAGAAACGATTGAGGAAGTAGATATGAATATTGAAGGAGATTGGCCATTTGCTATAATTGATGAAGTACCTGTTTTTCCTGGTTGTGTTGGAACAAAAGAAAAATTAAGACTATGTATTCAAGAAAAGATTACCGAACATGTTAATAGAAATTTTAATTCAGATTTAGCTAAAGAACTAAATCTTAGTTCTGGAGTTAAACAAGTATTTGTTATGTTCAAAATTGATAAAAATGGAAATATTACAGATGCAAAGGCTAGAGGACCACATCCAAAATTGGCAGATGAAGCAGTTCGTGTTGTAAATAGCTTACCGAAGATGATTCCTGGTAAACAAAGGGGAGAAAATGTTGGAGTAAAATATAGTTTACCAATAGCCTTTAAAATTGGATAATTAAAAAAATTACTATGAAAAAGAGTATTGTTACATTGTTATTAATAATGATAGCATTAAAAACCGAAGCACAGTCTTCGGTTTTTAGCGTTATTGACAGTTTATTAATAAAAGGGAATTATCAAGAAGCATTATTCACTCTTGAAAAAGAAAAACCAAAAACTATTGAGGTTTTAGATAAGTTAGGTTCAATTTATCAATCTATTGGAAATTATAATAAGGCCATTGAGTTTTATAAAGAAGCTTTATCAATAGAAAATAGAGAAGAGTTAAAAGTAAAATTGGGATCTGCTTATAATTCAACAGGATTGTCGTCAAAAGCAATCGCAATTTACGAGGATATTATTAAAAATGACACAACAAATTTATTAGTTACTCAAAACTTAGGGAAATTATATTTGGCTAAAAACAAAGCTAAAACGGCTGAAAAATTGTATCGTTTTTTAAAATCTAAGGACAGCTTAAATCCTAATTACCCATATCAAATTGGAGTATGTTTAGAAAAACGTAATAAAAATTTAGCAATGGGACAGAGTTATTTGGATGCTTATAATTTAGATACTTTACATTTAAAAAGT